>Ga0070749_10000413_pt1 | contig 28796 bp, 36 predicted proteins | sample VirMetDEL_Nov_18_FD_75180 | JGI IMG/M metagenome (GOLD analysis project Ga0070749, IMG submission 75180) | Aqueous microbial communities from the Delaware River and Bay under freshwater to marine salinity gradient to study organic matter... | ecosystem: Environmental > Aquatic > Marine >...
AGGGCTTCTCTCCAAGCCGTGGTCCGGTTGACCCCCTCAAGGTGTTCAGCGCCGCCGCTGCGATGGGCGAGCAGGGGGCAACCCGGCAGCTGTTTGCGGAGGGATCTCATGCGGCACGGACCCTGCAGCAGGGGATGCGCGAAAAACAAGGCGGACGGGAGGTGAACTTGTTCCCTGAGCCCGCCACGCAGGGGTCGACGGGCGTGGGCGGCAAGGCGCGCGCCAGGGCGGCTGAGCTGCTCGATGAGCTTGGCGGCCCAGGCAGTGAGCGGGTGCAGCGTCTGTTTGAGGTGCTGGCCAATCCGGGCACCCCCGAGGCCGAGGCCATGCGCAACCAGGTGGCGGCGCGTCTGCAGAGCCAGGGCGCCGACGCCACTGCAATTGGCGACGAGTTGGAGGCCCTGGGCCGCGCTGGCCAGGGGCGCTACGGCAATTTTGGTGCGGCACCAGAAGACCAGGAGGTGATCTACGGCGGCGGCTTTGGGATCAAGCGCGAACCCACCAGTGCCGACATGGCGTCAGAAAAGGAGGCCACGCTGCAGGGCCTGGCGAAGTCACTGCTGCAACCCGGCGCCTACAAGAGCGATGCCCAGGCCGCTTATATGGCAGACCTGGCGGCGCGCGTCGCAGTGCAGTCGGGGCGCCCGGCTGAGCAGGTGCTGGCCGAAATCATGAATCCGCCAGTCGCGCAAATTAGGGTGCCAAGTCGTGACACCATCGTGAACCGAGACCCGGGTCTTGGTGGCTACGAGGGTGAGCCGCTGAATCCGAAGAATCGTCAAAACGTGGCCGCTCAGCAGGCCGGACTGGAAACCTGGAAGCGCGAAGCCGAGCGAACCGGTCGACCCGTGCGCGGCGTGGCGCCGGCTCGACAGGCTGTTCGCTCGCAGTATCAACAGCCGTTCGACCTGGGCATAGGTGAGAGCGGCGCCAGGAAGGTGGTGCCCTATAGCAGCGTGGCCGCCAATCTGAGCGCTGAGGTCGGATCGCCCGAGCAGGAGGCCGCCATGGCGTTGCTGGCCGACCGCCTCAGGAGCGGATCCTCTGCCGTGACGCCGGATCTAGCCGAACGGACGCGCAACTTCCTGCTGCGCAGAGCGCAGGCGGCAAGGGGCGCGTGATGAGCGAGGGCAAGCGCGAGCGCGCCAAGGGATTAGCCCAGGCGTTCCAGAAGATGAGTAAGCCCGCCAGCCAGGGCGGCACCGGCGGCACGTTCAGCGCGGCGGCCACCAAGGCGGGCCACGCCGATAGCCCTAAGGGGCGTAAGGCGTTCGCCGATGCAGTGCTAAGCAACCCGGATAATCACTCCGAGAAGATGGTCAAAAAGGCCAACTTCTACCGGAACGTGATCAGCAAATAGCGTCGTTAGACTGACCCCATCTTGGGTGACGGGGTAGTGGCGTTCCCGCTGGGCCAGCGCGATCCGGGCAGTATCAGTGACGCGCTGGGTCAGGCGTTGCTTGATAAGGAGACGCGCCGCGAAAAGCCTGTCACATTTGGGTATGAGGCGGGAACACCGACGCGCTTTGCCGGCGAAGAGATCTCGAGGAATCTGGGTCTCAACGGTGAATTTGGCGCCATGACGAATGACAAGCAGGACAAAGATTCGCAGGCCTACCTGAAGAAGTTTGTTGGCCAGTGGACCTCCGGGGCCTTCTCGCCCTTTGGCGGCGAGGCCGGTCAGGGGTCACAGCAGGAGGTGGCGTGATGGCAATGCGGTTCCCGATGGGCGGTGGGCGCCTGTTGAGTGCCCTCAAGGAGATCCTCCCAAAGGGTGCCGGTGAATGGGCCCTGCGCCTAGGGCCGGAAGCTGGCTTTGCCGTCATCGGCGCCGCAATGGCCCCAGAGGGCACCTCGGTGACCGATCGCCTGGCCCTGGCCGGGGAGGACGCCTTGATCGGCCTGGGTAGCTCGCTGCTCGGTAGCGCGGGCGGCCGCTTGATTGGCGGACGGATCTACCCGCGCAATGCCTTTGCTACGGCCGAGGAGCGTGCAGCCAAGCTGGCCGGCGCGATGACCGTGGGCGACATTGCGGCTGCGCCGTTGCCAATGCTTGCGCCCCGTCCGATTGCCACATCGGTGTACGAGACGGCGCTGCAGGGGCAGTCGCGGCGCGAGCAAGAAGAGGCCCAGCGGGCAGAAGAGGAGCGCCACGCGCAGGAGGCGCTGGCGACCTCGATGATCGCGGGCGGTGGCGGCGTGCTGCTGCCATCTCTGAATGCAGCCGGTATCGATAGCCGGATCTTCCAGGGCCTGGTCTGATGGCGCAAACCACTCCGCGTGAGCCCAGCCCAGAGGAGCTGCGCAACATCTTTGATTACGCGTTCCGTAGCAGCCCTCGCGCCTACGGAAGCGAGCTATATGACGACCCCTCGCCGGTGGTCGACATGCTGGGCAGCTCGCCGCTGCTCGACTACGTCCGTCAGCGCCTGCCGCAGAAGCTTGGCGACACCAAGGCTGGCAAGGCGCTCATCAACCTGTTGCCGGAGGATCAGAAGCCCCGCTCGCTGGGAGATTACGTCAAGCGGGGGATTCAAGAAGCGCCCCTGGGTGGATACTCAAAGATCCACTTGATGGATGTCGACCGACTGCGAGGCGGGGACGCCGCGGTCCAGCTAGGCACCACCCGGGTCGGTCAGGTCCCTGACATGCAGGGCTTTGACCGACCGACGGGCACGATGCGCGAGGCAGCGGCTCAGCTGGCTGGCGTTACGGCTGGGGACATCGCTCAAGACGGTGTACGCAATATCTGGTGGTTCCTGAATGCTCCGCAGGCATTGGCGTCGCTGGCGATCTTGAGCGCCGTGCATGGGGCCAGTCAGGATTTTCGGGATCCGTCCAGCAAGGGTCCGGTGATTCGCAATCGCGGCATGCGCCTGGCGGCCACGGTGCCGGCCGTGATCGGGATGTCGATGGCGGTCGGCAATGTTGGCAGGCAGCCCGGATATAAAGCCGCGGTGCCGAGCGAGGCGGACCCGACGATCAGCGCCGATCCACTGGGAGAGGCTGTGTCGCGCTACTTCTTGGGGCGAACGGGGTCACTGCTGCCTTACGACGAGTTTGTTAAAGAGCGCCCTGACGTCTCCCGCGGTGAGTACGAGCAATACAAGGCGTACCTGCACGGCAACTCCCTGCCGATCAAGGCCACGCTTGATGGGATTCAAGGCCCCGAGGTGACCTTCCTCGGCAAGAGTATTCCGGTGGCGACGGGCATCTTGCCGGCGGTTGCCGCTGCCGTGGGCGCTGGCATGGGGATCCGGAAGGCGGGTGCCAGGTTGCGCGACGCCAAAGTGCTCGATCAGGCGGCATCGGCGCGCGAGGGTGTCAAGGAGCGCTATGGCGAACTGCGCCAGAAAGGCCTAGAGCACGAGGAGGCATTAGCTGAGCTGGGCCCAGAGATTCGGGTGCGCGAAAGGCTTCAGCGGCAGATTGACAGCGAAATGCTGAAGCAATCGCTGGCGTACAGCAGCATTGGACTAACCGGCGCTGCCGTGACTGGTCAGCTCTTAGAATCAATCCGTCGCGCCCTCAAGGGCAGGGCTGAGATTGAACCAGCCGTAGACGAGCAGACTTCACTTCCGGCGCCGGTGTAATCAGGCATGGCACGTTTTACCGGGGTTGGTGGTTTTGACGATGTCCGCAGTCGCAATGAACTGGGGACCAATGCGGCGCTGAACTTTGAGCAGCGCTACAACATGGCCGATCAAGGCCTGGCCTCGATGGCCCGGATGCGCGCGGCGGACTACCTGGCCAATGCGCAGGTCGCTGCTGCGCGGACGGATGCCAACAGTTCGATCCTGACCGGAGCCTTGAGCGGGCTCGGCAGCATTGCCGGCGGCGCCATGCGAGGCATGGCCATGCGTCCGACCATGGGAAGCGGTCAACCAGCTGCTCCCGCTATTGACGCCGCCAACGCCACCGCTGGCGAGCGAGCTCTCATGGGAGCCCAGTACAAGCTCTACTGATGGTGATGCACCGTGACTAGGTTCGCCGGCTCAAGATTGCAGAACTCAGGGTGGGACTTTGAGACCCCCACCTTCCAGCCGGTGCGCCTGGTCAGCGCCCGTGGATCGAGCGGCGCCCAGGAGGCTGAGGTGCAGCCGATGCTCGGCGGCATCGACCGCGATTCCAGTGAGATACTCGGCAGTACGCCCCAGTTAAATTCAGCCGCCCAAGGTCGCATGGCCGGCAGCGCTGTGAACGCGATCGGCGAAGTGGGCGCTGCGCGGCGCCAGGCGGATGCGATGGAGGAAGCCGCCCGGACTCGTTCGCAGGGCAGCATGACCAGCGGCATTCTTTCGACGGTCGGAACAGTGCTCGGCGGGGCCCTGGCGTTGTGTGATGAGCGCTGCAAGGAGGACATGCAGCCGCTGGCGTTCGCTCCAGCGGGCGACCGATTGAGCGAGCTGGCCTATGCCGTCAAGGGGCTGCGTGAGCATTCTTGAGAGGGTGCGTCGCCTGACACCGCTGCAATTTCGCTATCGGCGCGAACTGGACCCCAGCGGAGCACTGCGAGGTGGATTCTCGGCGCAACAGGTGCAAGAGGTGTTCCCTGATGCCGTGGTTGAGGTGAATGGTGCGTTAATGATTGACCTTGAAGTGTTGGGGCGTTATGTGGAACTTGCCAGGCAAGAGCAGCTAGAAAGCGGCTTCTAGAATCAAGGCAGTAGTAATTCCTCCCGGCGGGAATGGCCAGATACATCGATGCGGGCGGCGGACTTCTGGTTCCCGATACCTATGCCCCGCAAGATCAGGGCCCATCACCCGCTGATGTGACTGCCGCGGCAGCGTCCGCCGGTGGATGGAATCCCTTCGGGCAGGGGGGCAGGCAGGGAATCCGGAAGGCAGCGGAAAAGCCGCTGATAGCCATGGGCCTGATGAATCCGGACACTAAGGCGCTGCGGATGGGGCGCATTGGTGGCGCGAGCGCTGGGCTGGGTTCGGTATTAGCGCTGATTGCGGCAGCCAATGAGCTCAATGACCCCAACGAATCGGCGGGGCGGAATGTGGCCCAAGCCGGCGGCATGGCAACTGGCACTATTGGTGGTGGCGCCTTGGGGGCGTTGGCTGGCTCCTTCCTGGGTCCCGTCGGTACGTTCGTGGGTGGCGCCTTGGGTGGTGCACTTGGCGGCGAGGCCGGTAAAGGTCTGGCGAGTTTCGCGGCAGACCTGGTGGAGGGCTCGCCCACGGATCAGGCATTGCGGGACGCCCAGAAGCAGGCGCGCGTTGCCATGGGTCTTGAGGCTGAGCGCATGAAGACCCTGCTGCCGGTTCAGGACATGGCAGCCAAGGTGGCACTGCAGAACGAGGTGGCACGTGCCAAGGCGCTCACCGCACTGCAGAACGATGCGCAGCTGCGGCAGAACATGGCGCAGGCGTTCCTGATGCAGCAGCATGCTGGCGCTCAGCAGCAGCTGGCCACCACGCAAGCTGTACTGGGAGGCATGGGCTGACCATGGGCGTCGCGGACACGTATCTGGCGAGTTTTCAGCCAGTCGCTCCCGTTGCGGGCTTTGGGCTCGTCAAGGACACGGCAATGACCGAAGCCTTGACGCAGGCCAATATCCAAAACGCCTCAATTGGCCTGGCGATGGCCCAGCAGGGGCTGACTGAGTTCGGCGCGGCCACACGTCAGAAGGACCTCCTCGATGCCCAGGCCCGGGAGAATGAGTTGACCCGCCGCGCCAATCGGAGAGCGGGAATCGGCCGGATGGCTGGGCAGTTGTTTGGTGGTGGCGCAGGATTATCTCTGCCGAGCATGCAAAGTACAGACCCCCTGGCGTTGTACCAGAATCTGGATAACTTCCTGAGATACCAGGGCGCCCGGCGCGGAGAGAGAACTGCCAGCAGTCGCGGTTACGGCGCCGGTGTTATTCAGCAGCTGGGGCAGGGCCTCGGCTAAGCACTTAGCATGGGTGTAGGTAGTAGCACCCGTTGTGACAAGTCAGCCGACTGGTGGGTTTTGGTCGCAGGCATCTGATGCAATTGGCAAGCGGATTCTGGGCGCCCTGACTGGCACTCCCGTGCCGGGCAGTATTGATGCACAAGCTTGGGAGCTGTACAAGAAGTCGCTAGACCCAAAACCGGTCACGGATCAGAGCTTGGAGCAAGCGCGCTCGCATTCGCTGCAGACGGGCATCAATAATGTCACCCTGCAGGGGCTGCAGAATAACGAGCGCCTGCGAACCATTGGCGCTGGCTCCGAGCTCGAGGGCCGGGGTATCATGATCGGCCAGAACACTGATGCAGCGACACGGCTGATCGGGGCTAAGTCCAGTGAGCAGGAGGCTCGCGCGAATGAGCGGCTTCAACACCAGCTGGCGTTCCAAGATCACGAGAAGTGGCTGGCCGGCGAGAGCGACGCCGAGCGCCTGAAGCAGGTCCTGGCATTTGCAGGCGGTCAAGATGACAAGAATCGCGCCCTGCAAGAGAAGTATCTGCAGCAAGCCAATACGCAGCAGATGTTCGGCAACATCCTCGGCGCTGCCGGCGTGATTGCCTCGATGTTCGCCTGAGGCCTGCCATGGGTTCCTACGCCAACTTCCGCAACAACACGGCGTACCAGCAAGCCGCCACGGCTCTGGGCACGACCGTCAAGAAAGCCGCGCAAACCAAGGCGGGCCGCCAGCAGGTCAAGAGGTACGCCAGCGCCCAGGTCGCCAAGCCGGCCGCGCAGCCAGGTCCCGGCTCGAGTCCGCAGATCAGCAGCCAGGGCGGAGGCCGCACGGGCTACAGCTTTGGCTCCATTCCCGGCCAGATGGTCAATACAGGTATTCAGGGTCTGGTCGACTTCGGTAACAAGTACAAGGACAACGAGACCGTTGGCGGCATCGTTGCCGGCAAGATTGGCGACATCTATGGCACCACGGCCAATACCGGCCTGGCCATCCAGTACAACGATGCCTTCCTGAACTCCCTGGGTACCTATCAGCAGGGCCTGGAGAACCTCAAGACCGGCAACACGCTCAAGCTGATGGGCGCGGAGGGAGCCATCACCAGCAACCTTTACGGCAAGCAGGGCGAGGAGCAGCGCAAGACCGTCGAAACCCAGGGGCAGCAGTCCCGCCTGCTCACGCAAACCCAGGGAGAGCAGGAGCGGCTGAACCTGCAGGAGACGGGCAACCAGACCCTGCGGCTGCGCGCTGATGCCCGCGGAGCGATTCGCAGTCAGGGCGCCCGCTTCTACGGCTGATGGCGATCAACACAGACGGACCGGTCCCCCAGTTCCTGGCAGCCCTGGATAGCGATCGGCGCGAGGGCTTCCTGAACTACGTCGAGCACACCTACTCGGTCTACGAGATCTGGCTGTATGCCGGCGTGCTCGGCTACCAGGACAGCTTCACGGCGCTGGAGAGGTGGGTCAGCAAGAACTACCCGAAGCTCAACCGGCGCGAGCTGCTGCTGGCTGAGATCTGCAAACTCGAGGCTGACATTGACTATCTGCGCCAGCAGGTGCAGGCCGATCTGATCAAGGCGGACGCCGCCGCCAGTCGGATTGCCCAGCTCTCCAAGGAACTGCGCGGTCACGTCAGCGAGATCGAGCGCATGAACCGCACCACCGATCGCCGCGGTCTGGTGCTGGCCGGCGCTGACATGGCGATGCGGGCCCTGCGGAGCACCTTCAAGGACAACGAGGTGGTGATGCCCGCGCTGGACATGGCCTTTGAGTCAGTCTGGGCGCAGCTGGAATCGGAGAAGTAGGACGGACTAAGGCGAAACCGGTAGATTGATGCCATGGCAGGCGCTTCGATCGCCCTGGCACGCCGGCGAAGTGCTCAGCTGGCGGCGCAAGGGATCACCAAACCACCGGAGATCGTCGTCGAATCGCCGCATGTCCTGAAGGCGCGCGACAACTTCGGCTACTTCTGCGAGCTGATGGGCAAGCCGCCTGCCCGGCACATGAAGGAATGGCATAAAGCTCTGGTTACGGGGCAGAGCAACGAGCACCTATCGGACGTAGCTGGCGCTAACACCGTGATCCTGAGCCCCAGGGGGCCATTGGATCCGGCGACCCCAGTCGCAACCCCGTCGGGCTGGCGAGCTCTGTCTGAGATTCGATCCGGTGATGCTGTCTACGCGGATGATGGCTCTGTAACTCGAGTCTTAGGGACTTGGGATTACCCGGAGACCGAGTGTTACGAAGTCACCTTTTCCGATGGGACAAAGGTTATTTGTGACGATAGTCATCGCTGGGACGTCAGGGCGTACGGTATCCGCGCAGAGGGTTGGCGGACTGTCACGCTTCAGGAGATAAGGTCATTCGTCCCTCTGCCTGGCAAGCCGCTCGCGAATGGTCAGCGCAGGGTGCGGCAAGCGCGTAATGGGGAGAGGCCGTGGATCGCCGGTCGGTCAAGGCCGCGCTACTGCGTGCCAATTGCTTCGCCTGCGGAGTATCCCGAGCAAAAGTTGCCGATCGACCCATACATTCTTGGAGTCCTGATTGGCGATGGATCCCTTGGGGACCCCGGGTTGGTTCGCTTTTTCAAGGATGAACCTGACATGACGGATCGAGTGCAGAAGGCACTGCCCGACGCCTGTCGCTTGGTTGCGTTGTCTGGAAGGCGCGGAGATTGGATGATTGGGATCAAGCCTGAATATCAGGGCACTCGCGCTCGTAAGGGGCAGACGAATAACCCTGTCCTGCAAGCGCTGCGACTTCTAGGGCTCTCGGGTAAGGGTTCATGTGAGAAGTTCATCCCTCGGCAGTATCTGCATGGCTCTGTACGGCAGAGGGAAGCACTTTTGCAGGGGCTGATGGATACCGATGGTTGCGCGCGTCTTGGCTCGAGGCGATCTGGTGCGAGCTTCTCGACAACGTCGGAGCAGCTTCTGGAGGATGTCGCTGAACTGGTCAGGTCATTGGGAGGATTGGCAAAAATCAACGCCCCTCGGGAAGGCGGCTATACGTTGCCCAGTGGCGATCGCAAGCCGGCGCGGACGCTTTACGGGCTCAATGCCGTTCTGCCGCCTGGGGTAAGCCCGTTTTATATCGCTCGCAAGCGAGAACGCTATGGCACGGGCGAAGGCGCGCAGGGCGCTGGCGCGTTAGTAAGGGCGATTACAGACATCCGCTCGGTCGGTAGACGCCCTGTGCGGTGCATCAGCATCGAGCATGAGAGCGAGCGCTTTATTGGTGGCTCTTATCTGAGCCTGAAGAATTCCGCAAAGTCGACAAGCGCAGCGCTGTTGCTGGCGTGGCTAATTGGCAGGCATGCGCTCTCAAGGAAACTGCTTCGAATTCTGTATGTCTCCTACAACCAGGACGTAGCCAGGGGCAAGAGTGCCGCGATCAAGCACCTGATCTCTACCAAGGAATACCAGGAGATCTTCCCCTGCGTCAGGCTTTCAAAGGTCAGGACATCGGACGAGTTATGGAGTATCGACTGGGATTTTGCCGAAATCGACGTCCGAGGTGAAGACGCGTTTACGATCGCGTGCGCAGGCCTCAAAGGTACGATCACGTCTAAGCGATCCAGCCTGGTTGTCGTGGACGATGCGATCAAATCGTCGGCGAGTATCGCGAACCCACAGATTCGCGAGGAAATGACAAATAATTGGAATACGGTTATCGTCCCAACAATTTTCCAGGGCGGTCGCGTTATCGCCCTGGGTACGCGCTTCCATTTCGACGACCTGTTCGCGACCACGTTTACCGAGCAGAAGGGCTGGAAGGTGATCACCCAGTCGGCGCTGAAGTACGACGATGACGGCCGCCCGAAGTCCTACTGGCCGGAAATGTGGTCGACCAAGTACCTGCTCAAGCTGCAGCAGGACGACCGCATCGCCTTCTCGTACCAGTACCTCAACCAGCCGGTGCGCTCCACCGAACTGGGGGTAAGCCCCGAGCTGTTCGTGCGCGGTGAAGTGCCCGACGTCTACGACATGGTCGGCGTTGGCATTGACCTCTCGGCGGGCATGAGCGAGCGCAACGACTGGACCGTGTTCACCCTGGCGGGGCGGGTCGATGACAAGTGCTATGTGATCGACTACCGGCGCATGCGCTCGATGGGCAACATCGAGAAGATCGAGGCCCTGTGCGAACTGCTGCTGGAGTGGAATCTGCTGGCGACCAATGAGCAGGGGCAGTATTTCCCGACCAACTCACCGGTGACGATCTGGCCGGAGGTGGTGGCGTACCAGAAGAGCTTTGAGGGGGATCTCAAGCGGGTGCTGTTCAACGAGTGGGGCCTCTACAACCTCAATGTCTCGCCGGTCAAGGGATTCCGCGGTGACAAGCTGGCCAGGCTGCGCGGAATCTTGGGCCTGTTTCAGGCCAAGAAGATCATCTTCAACAAGTATCGCGACTTCAGTTGCATGATCAGCGAGATCACCAACTTCGGCCACAGCCCGCACGATGACTGTGCCGACAGCCTCAATATCGTGGTTCAAGGGCTCATGCGCCGCGGAGCCGCCCAGGTGGAGTGGACCTAACATAGGCCTATGAGCCAGCCCAAGACTGAGCGTTTCCGCCGCATTCTCGAGGCCGCCCGCAAGCGGGACGGGAGCAGCGGAACTGACACGATGATCGTGAACTCGCATCTGACGCAGATGCGGATGTTCATGCTGCGCCAGGGGCTGGAGTTCTACCCGTCGCAGGACACCTTTGGTTTCCGCAAGTCCTTCCTGGCTGCGCTGATCGAGGAGAACGAGATCGACGCACGTCTGGAGGGTATCATTGATGACTTCCTGATTGACGGCAAGGGTCTGTGGTATTTCCGGCCGGTGCGCGACAGCTACCGGCTGATGTGGTTCAGCAAGGACAACTACCGCGCCTACTACGACCCCGCCGGTGAGCTTGAGGAGGTGGAGCTGATCTATAGCTTCACGGTGCGCGACACCCTGGGCTCGGTCGGGGCGATGCCAAGCGACGGCGGCTCGATCCGCTACGTCAAGCTGCAGGTGCGGCGTGATGTGATCAAGGAGTCGATCACCACCGAGAAGCCGAGCTTTGAGGTCGGCATCCAGAGCCTGAACTACGCGCCGAACAGCACCCGCGCCCTGCGCAACAGCCTCGGCTTCATCCCGGCGGTGGAGGCGTTTAATACGATGCGCTCCACCGGCATGGATGCCACCGGGGAGTTCGACTGGCTAGCTGATCACATCGTCACCCACGACGATCTGGTTAAGAACATCCGCGCCAACATCACCTTCTACGGCAATCCGACGCTGGTCTCCAGTCGTCCCAAGCAGGACCTGGTGGAGTCGGGCGATGGCGAAGAGTTCCGGCCGACGATCAGCTCGCAGGCTGGGTTCTACGCCGCCAACCGTCCCTCGACGCGGGTGAGCATGCCGATGGGTGCTGGCGGCGGTGGTGGTGGCGTGAAGGTGCCGCGGATCATCGCCAACATCGAGGCGACCGATCGCGTGGCTTACATCACACCTGATGCGGTCAGCGGTGATCAGAACCTCTATGCCCGTCAGTATCGCGAGGAGCTGCGCAATGCCCTCGGCGGCGTGGATGAGCTGGGGGTGAGCGCCGGCGCCACGGCCTACGAAATCAAGTCGCTGTTTGGCCGCGCGTCCACCACGGCATCGCGCAAGTGCCGCGGACTGCTGACCTACGGCCTGTGCAAGCTGCTGGGGCTGATCATCTACCAGGAGGAGCGGATCTTCCGCGAGTCGTTTGCTGCCGCGATCGGCCTGGAGCCGCCGCCGCCGCCGATCCGCGAGGAGTTCCCCGATCAGGCGCAATTTGAGCAGGCGCTGGAGGTCTTTCGGCAGACGCGCCAGCAATTTGATGACGCGCTGGAGGCGAAGATTCGCGAGGCTGTTCAGAACCGCGAATTGCCGCCCGGTGTGGTCGGCTTGATCCCCGACGGCGACCGCCGCATTGAGTGGCGCTGGAAAGGGCCAGTCTTTGAGGAGTCCACGGAAGATATACTGAACTCAAGCATTGTCGTGCGCAACCTGCAGGAACTCGGTGTGAACAGCATCGAGGCCCTGAGGTATCTCTTCCCGGATAAAACCGACGAAGAGAGAAGCGCAATGCTCAGTGGCTATCCATTCCGGATGGCGCAAGCCACGCAGCAAAGCATTGGCACCTTCCTGTCGCTGATCCAGAACATGCGACAGATCCCCCACCCGCAGGCTCCGGACCTCCCCCTGCTGGCGGACCCCAAGCTCGATCTGACGCCCTACGTCTACCGGGCTCTTGAATTCCTTAAGCGAGAGCTGACCTATGCAGGACAGTACAGCGATGGCGACGGCAGTGGCGACCCCGCAGCCCTCGATCCCATCCAGCGTGGCCGCGCCGACCGTGGCCTCCCCGCAGGCGACGCCGGCGGCCCCAGCTTCGTACCCGACGACTTCGGCTCCGGCTTATACCCCGGAAGCGCCGGTTTCGGTGCCTCAGGCCAACCCCTGGCAGGCGGCGTACCAGGGGCTCCTCGCCAGTTTGAACGCGACGCAGCCCTCCCAGCCCCAGGCGTACGCCTCGCCGGCGACCCAACCGGTGGCCCCTACCCCGGCGGCTTACCAGCAGGCACCGGTGAGCTACCAGGCGGCTCCGTCCGTTATGGCGCCGCTGACCTCAACGTACCCACAAACGCAGGCCTATTCCCCGGCGATGCCGGCACAGGCCCCGAGCTACAGCAGCGAGTCGAGCGCAGCCGCGAGCGACGAGTATCTGCAAAACGTCAGCAGCGAAAGTCTTGAGGTCCTGCAGCACTTCGGTGCCGAGGCCCCCGCTCTGCTGAACCGCTACGCCTGTGTCGTCGAGGACGCCCTGCTGGCTCAGGCCCGTCAGACCGCTGAGATCGCTGCCCAGCTGCAGACGATCCAGGGGCAGCTGGAGAACTCCCACACGGTGATCAACGCCGCTGCGGAGGACAACGCCGCGTATCACACGCTGCTGACCCAGCCCGAGCTGCTGGCGAACTACGTCAACGACTTCTTCGGTCCCGAGGGTCCCTACCCGACGGAGACCGCCAACGATCGCCTCGCCGCTGAAGTGGCCGCCGGCGAGCAGCGTTTTGCTCCTCCTGCTCCGACCTATCAGCGCCCGCAGCTGGATATGCCCGCCCCCGACGTGCAGGCCGCCAGTGGTGGCGATGACTTCTGGGCGATGTTCTCCCAGCTGAGCGATCGCAACCCCGCCGCCGCCTGGCAGCTCCTCTCGCAGGCCAGTCCTGAGGCTCTGCGCAGCAAGGTGCTGGTCTCGGAAGGCTGATCCCTGCCGTTCTCATGCCCCCGCCATGCGGGGGTACTTCCTATGACCCGACCGACCGTTCCGCCCGGCGGCATGCCGGCCTATTTCAACCCCGAGGCCCAGGGCCTTATTGCGGGCCCGACGCAGCTGCAGCTGCAGCAGGCGATGCAGCAGCAGGCCGCCAAGGCGGGCGCCATGGCCCCAGCCACGCAGGCGCAAGCCCTGTCGGGCCTCCGTGGGGCTGCTACCGCCCAGCAGTCGCTGGCGGCGACCACGCTGCAAAAGCACAAGGCCGCGGTGCTTGCCTTGTCTGGCGGGCAACTGCCTGGCTACCAAGGTGTGTTGGCAATGGGTGCTGGCACCGCCGATGGGATTGCAGCCGCAATCGGCATGTAATCAAGCGAATTGCTGTCGCTAGATTGGGTCTACTGCGGAAAACGTGAATGCGTTTGGCCGGTAGCCCCGGGATCTACAATGCCCTGGCTCGGCAGTTCACCGGCCAGGGCATTCCTCGTGGCGCCGCGCAGCATCTCGCCGCGGAGGTGTTGGTCGATGGGAATGCCATCGAGTCCCAGACTGACGCGTTCTTTGATCTGTACGAGCTGCTGCGCTCCAAGGGTTACAGCGACACGGCGGCCCAGCATGTAGCCGTGGAGATGATGGAAGGGCGCGAGCCCATGGCCCAGTCCACACGCCGCTTTGCGGGCATTTATGGCGACGCATCCCCAGACGCTGACGAGCGCGGCGTCTTTGATTGAGCGCTTCGAGGGGATTGAGGAGGAGGCCTACCTCGATCCGATCGGCGTACCAACGATCTGCGCGGGTATCACCCGCTATCCCAGCGGCGATCCCGTGCGGATGGGTGATGTCTGCGATGCACGGATCTGCCGCACGATGCTGGAGGACCTGCTGAGCAAGCAGTACATCCCCGTCCTGGAGACGATTCCGGGCTGGGGTGCATTCGGGGCCAGGCGCCAGGCGGTGCTGCTCAGCTTTGCCTGGAATCTGGGGGCCAAGTTCTATGGCGCGCCGGGCTTTGAAACCATCACGGGCGTGCTGCGCGACGGCGCGCGGCGGCCTGAGGTCTATCAGCAGATGGCCCAGGCCCTGGCGCTGTACGTCAAGGCGGGCGGCCGCACGCTGCCGGGCCTGGTGGAGCGCCGCCGCCAGGAAGCCGAACTCTGGAATCAGGAGGACAGCGGAACCATGAAATTCATCGCCCAGCAGGACACGCTGCTCAAGAAAGCCCCGATTGATGGCCGCTACCTCTCAGAGGCCGGCAAGTACCCGATCAGCAAGGGCGCAATGCTGGCGGTCAGCCGGGTCGAGGAGATCCCCGCCGACAGCCATGTCTGGTTCACGCTCAACGGCGAGGGCGAGCGCTGGGCGGCGTACATGCCGCACTGGCTCGAGGAGCAAGCCAAGCCCGCCCCGCAGAAGCCGGCCAGTGTCAACTGGAGCGACTTTGCCGCCCCGGCCGGCAAGTACATCACCGTTGGCGAGGTGCTGCAGTACGACGCGCGCCGCAAGCCCGCATCTGGCAGCGCGGAGGAGAAGGCCATCCTGGCGATCTGCAAGGAGTTCGACGCAATCCGCGAGGCCTGGTCGGGGCCGCTTGGTGTCACCAGCGGCTACCGGCCGGAGCCGATCAATAGCCAGGTGGGCGGAGTGCCGGGCAGTTATCACGTCAAGGGGATGGCCCTGGACATCTACCCGATCGGTGAATCCCTGCAGAAATTCCACCAGTGGCTTGTGCAGCGCTGGAGCGGCGGCTATGGCGATGGCAGGCCCAAGGGGTTCATCCATATCGATACGCGCAACGGAGGTAAATTCTGCCCCCGCGCAGGCGTTTCTCCTGCAGCGGTTTGGGATTATTGAGCCTCGTTAGACTTGATTGATCGCACCTAGATCGGACTGGCTGACATGGCGGTCATCGACAAAATCAACCGCAAGGGCATCAACAGCAAGCGTGTTGTCACTGGCCCCGCTCAGCTGATTGGCCCGCGATCTGGTGATAACAAGTCGGACTTCTCGACCCTTAGCGGGATTCGCGGCACTGTTGACAAGTATGAGATCAACAATGCGGGCACCGGGACCAGTCTCGGCTCCTACACAATTACGCTGAGCCCCTTCAGTGAAAGCGGTTTTACGGCGAGCCATCGCGAAGTCGGTGACATCGCCGTTATCAAGCAAGCTGGAGGCATCGCAACGCCCAGCGCCGCGCTGACGTGCCTTGGTCGCAAGCGTCCCGCTAATGGACGCTCGTCTGTCGCCCTCGGACCGTTTTCGCTGGCAGCGGGTGATCGACTGTGGGTGGTCGTCGAGCGGTTGGGACACTCCTCAACGAAGTACCAGCTAACCGTTGATCTGGCCTGATCAGCCCTTGCCTTGGCCGCGACGCGCTTTGCGACCGTGGCTGGGCTTGCTGCGTCGACCATTGCCCTGGCGTGTCGTCTTCTCCACGGGCTCTTTGTGGATGACGTTAGTTGGGGACTTCTTCACCTTTGCCATCAGACCAGGCGGATTGCCAGCGCGCCGGCGTTGAACTGAACGGTGTCACCGGCGACGACGTCAACGGCGGTGGTCAGCTGACCGGATGCCAGGAAATTGCCGGCAGTCACGGCATCCCACACTCCGAAGTAGGTGACAGTCGCACCACCAGAGGCGTTGGTAGTGATTTGCACCGAGTTATTGTTGGTCACCTGGAAGCCCCCGCCTGTAGCGGAGCCGACGGTGCTCAAGGTGCTCGTGGCGACAGTCGTGCGGTTGGCGCTACCGGTCACGGTTAGCTGCACGTTATTGGCGGTACCGGCGGTCCCGGGATCGCCATTATGCAGGCTGATGTAGACGTTAGAGAGCGCGGTGGGGAAGGTCGTTCCCTTGATCCAGACCAGAATTTTGTCGGCTAGATACTGAGAAAACGCCATACCCGATTGGGAGCGAATGACACGATTGCATCATTCTAGAAATCAGATTTCCGTGCTCAATAGCCGTAGCCGCCGCCATAGGGCGCCTCGCTGCTCAAGGTGCCTGTGGTGGCATCAGAGCCCCCTGCGGCGCCTGTCACTTTCCACGTCATCTTTAAGCGGCCGTCAAGGAAGAGTCGCCCCACTGCCGCCCCGCGCAAAATGGCCAGTGACAGCGTCGGCACGGCGGTACCCATGACCGCCGAGTTGGCAAGTCGCTTGATTTTGTTCGGGTTCAGAAGGGTTCCCTCGGGCAGGCCGTCACCGCGGGCGGCGCCGGCGATTTTGGCCAGAGGGAAGCGTCCGCTAGGGCTGAAAGCTCCGGATGCCGCGCCACTCAGCAAGGCGTAACGCCCAACGAACACGGAGATGGCGTACTCCAAGCGCTGCCATTGGTTACTGGAGACGGTGATGTAGTACACACCTCCAGGCATCCGCGCAAGGGACTCGTCAGTATCGGTGTTGTGGATATCGTTCTGAAATGCGTAGCCGTCATCGCTGAGCTGCACCTGGCGCCGCTCGCTATCCAGGACGCCAACGCGGATGTATTTGTCGGTCCAGCTACCGGTACCGCGCTTGATCACCCTTAGCTCGAGTTCGCGTGGAAGGGTGACCTTAAAAAAGAGCGTGTTGGCGCCGCCTTCTGCGCCGAGGTCCCCTGAAAGATCCGCAATCAGGATCTCGCCGCTACCAAGATCGCGTGACTTGCTGACAGCGTTGTATTTAACGTAGTACGGACGCAGGAATGAAGGAAGCGTGGAATCGCTGCCGCCGTAGCTCTGGCGCAGGCTGTTCCAGGTATCGGACTGGGCGACGGCCATTAGACCTCGTACAGCAGACATTCAGGAGCTGACGGCTGCTCCTCGCAGAAATCAAGAAACTTGCGGCGCATTGCGGAATCTTCGCAAACAAGCGATTCCCGATGCGTGACGCGTTGCACGTCCGTAGCCGTGTCTGTATCAGGCAAGCGCTGATTGTCGCCTTGTTGAGCCATATAATGCCCGCGACGATGCAGCAATGCTAGACGAATCGCGACCAGGCGCCGCCACACGCTGATCAGACGCATGGCGGATCACTTTCCAGCCCAGGGAAACGGCAAAAATCCGGGCTCCTGGTGTGCAGCTGCCCCTGACGCCGTTCTTCTTCGGGGCAATCTCTAGTTTACCGCCTGTGCAAATCTTGACAGCAATCGTCGCCGTTGCAGGTAGTGCAGGTGCGGTGCCGCGCTCTCCTTGAACCGACCGGAATCCATCGGGCCCAGGCGCACACGGCAGGGGGTGCCGTGGTTCCACCACAGCTTGGGCGAGAAGCCGCGATCCCGCAGCCACCCGTCATACAGGGACCACTCCTCGCCGGTGACTGCCCCGCCACTGAAGGCGATCCGGTGACGGCTCCACTTGCCGACATCGCTCCACAACACCGCCAGAACCTGATCGCCCAGCAGGTCCAGCAGTTCAGGAGTCAGTTGGCGCTCGTCTCGCGGACAGAGCAGTTCATAGGCCCGGTACAGCCCCTCGCCATGAATGCGCAGGCGGTGTATGTCATAGAAGCCGTCGGAGGGCACCCGATCCCGGACCCACTCCAGAGGGCCATCGTGTAACTCCTGCAGGCAGCGCAATTGCCAGCTCAGTTCGCCGCGCTCGGTTTCCGGTCGACGGATCTCAAGCCAGGGGCGCTTCCGCGCTCCCTTGAGGCGAAGCGAGCCCTTCACCAAACTGAAGCTCAGTGCGCGCACTACGAATGGTGCTGACATCCCAGGATTCTTCGGTGAACAGATAACGGCGACTGAGGGGGGCGTAATCCAGCAGGGCGATGCGGATTTTGCGGGCCTCAGCATGCGAAAAGCGCAGGCGGGGGCGGACCCGCTCTGCGAACACTTCGGAGTGGGCGCCGGTCAGCGTGGCCAGCCACTGCTGCACCAAGGTCGCTTCGTGTTCATCACCGCCGACCCGCGTGAGCTCGACGGAGCCATCGCGGCAAACCCGGGCGCCCTCCGCCCAAAGCCACGCCGCTGCTCGCGCGCCCAGCATCTCCAGCGCCGTCGAAGTGATGCGCCGCTCACCGCCCGGGTAGAGCAGGTTGTAAATCAGCCGCAGCTTGGTGGTCGAGACTCGAAAGCGCAGCACCAGGGTCGAGCGACCATTGGCGCGCGGAGTGGTCTTATAGGGAACAATTTGCGCCTCGGTCGGCAGAAACTGGCGAAATTCAGCGACCTTCTCCTCGAGAAACGCTGACTCCTTGGCGCCTGCTGTCAGGGTCAGTTGCACATACCCCCCGCTGGGACTGCGATATCGGACAAGACTGCCATCAGCCAGCAGTAAACCCAGCAGGCCGCGGACATCTGCGGCGTCCAAAATTGCTCCCTATAAACTAACCCTATAGTAAGCCCATGGAGGCGTTTCGCGCGCCTTCTCGCACCTCGACAATTTGGAGCGTTTCATCCCATGTGGATTGATAACGGCTTATTGCCGGTAAGTCTCTCCGCGAAGGATCCGATAGACAGCTTTATGGTCGCACTTGAACCGAGCCGCGATCGCTCTGTATGAGAGACCGCTTTCTCGCAATCGACGCATGTCCTGGACCTGCTCACTGTTGAAGCGCTGCAAAGATGGCTTGGGCCGGCCTTTGCTGGCGTAACCATTGCGCGCGTACGCGCCTGCAGCCCACGCTCGGCGCAGATTTTCCTGTTTGGTCACAACCTCTAGGTTCTTAAGACGGTTATTCCGCTTATTGCCATCAATATGGTCGACCTGCAAGCTATCTGAGCTGCAGCCCGTTTCATCAAGAGTTAGCCCCAGGAATGTGATGGCCATAAGGACGTGAACATGCATGCGGCGCTTAGAGCAGTCGCAGGGCAGTGACACCCTGCAGTAAGTGCTGGATTGGCTGACCTTTAATTCTGTGACCCCAGCGTCTCCCTGGAGATAGACCCTGGCCGACTCGTCGATCAGGACTCCGGGAAAACCTGGCACTGGAACTGGTTTCATGTTATCGGTCCACTAGCCGAAGATTACCGCATAAGCAATAGAGTTGTCACCTGGTCGGGTAACCGGCCAGTGAGAACCGGGTGAATTCAGGGAAGCCCTAACGTCAAGGCGAGGGTAATCCTGAGCGAAGCCAGTCGAGCGCGACTGGAACGTGCAGAGACTACGTGGTGCAGCACGAACTTGCTGCGTAATACACGATTAGCGCCCGGCACCCAGGAATCTGGGTGAAGAGATAGTCCGATCCCATAAGAAATTGTGGAGTGATTGAACGATTTTCCGAAGCTGCTAGGTGCCGAGCTGTATCGACCCCATCCCTCGTACATCGTTGAGATGGCGGTCGAGCCCGTGGTTGTTCACGATTTCTCTAAGCAACCCGGACAGACAGTTCAGCTTGACCGTTAGCTAGCGATGGCGGTCATTAAACCCCGTGAATTGCTGGGACCCCGCCGCGGCGCCCGCCAGGGCGTACACTGGGCAATCAGCAGCCAAGCCGCTCCGAAATGAGCGGAAGGTTCAACGACTACCGCTGTGACTGATCTCCCCCTCTTTACGCTTGCGTCCGTAGCCGGCGACGGGTGTCTGGGCATCCCTAAGGAGCGTCCAAACTCCGTCTACCTGAGTTTTACTCATTCGGCCAGGCAGCGTGAATATCTGGTTTACAAGGTTAACCGGATTAACGAGGAGCTGGGGACTAATGGATCTGTTGGCCCCGCCAGGCCAGTGTTTGACAAGCGCACAAAAACAAGCGCAATGACATGCCAGGCGATGGTGGTCAATCCAGCGCTCAAGGGCCTCTACTCTCTTTTTTTATAGAAACGGAGAGAAAAGGTTCTCGAAGGAGGTCTTAGACCTCCTAGGGCTAGAGGCTCTAGCCTTGTTCTGGATGGATGACGGAAACGTAGGGAAGACCACTTCTGCTGTTAACAAAGGGATCCTGAATCTATACCGCCCTTTGGAGGAAGCCCTCCTTGTGCGGGACTGGATTTATTCGTTGACCAATGTTGAAGCAAGACCCTACGAGGACAGGGGTTCATTTCGACTGAGAATACCGAGCTCATTGATGCCCGGGTTTCTAGCGAGAATACGACCCTATGTCCACTACTCCATGGAATACAAAGTCACCCTAATGTTCTCGCATTACAACACGAAGAGTAAGCGGGAATACGAGGCGAGCCTGAACATCCCACTTGTGGATGAAGGCGATAAGGCGGCACGAGAGCGGGGCATTCCGGCCTAATAGGCCGGAATGATGAGATAGTCTGACCTTACGGAATGGCAAACCGTAAGAACCTGGAGATAAAGAGCTCCAGGGGTAACAACTGTATCGCTTCTGGGGTGCCCCTGGCACCAAAGATAGCCGTGAGCGGACTGCTGATCAGACCCTCGGCACTGCATCTTCGCGCAGTATTGTTAAGGACAAGGTCCTTGTTTCCCTTAAGGAATATACCGGACCCGCCGATCCTTCCGATACTGCAGCTCCGAGCACCTTCAAGGTTGCTCGCGAGACTCTGCTTACCGCCCAGCGACTTCTGCTGGACTCCGGTAATTTGAATGTCTTCCATCAATCGATTGGAAGTCTAACTCTGCTGGACGATTATCGTCGGTGGCGCGATCGCGTTTTCTCTGACGAACTGTTCAAGGCAGAGGCTAATGGCGCCGCTGACAGCACCAAGGGTGGTTACTATTACCCCCTGAAAAAGTCGAAGGCTGGCTCTGCCCCCTTCCTGACTTACGCTGCCGGCGAATCCGCCAAGTTTGATGTCAAGACCGACCTCCTTGAGGTGGTCAAAGACATGCGGAAGCGAAATGTTCCGACATTCGCTGACGGTTACTACCGTTGCATTGCGGATCCCACCGCAATGATGCACCTGCGCCAGAACGATGCGTTCCGTGAGATCGCTCGTTACGCCGGCAACGGCATGGTTAACCCCATGCAGCCGGAACTGGCACCCAATGCCAACTTCTTCCGTGGCATGGGTCCTGCTTACGGTCAGGCCGGCTTTGTTGCTGGTCAGCCCGTGATGCCTAAGCAAAATTGGGCCTGCGCGGCGCGAGTCGCGTAGCAAACAGGGTGAATTGCTGGAACCCCTCCATCGCACGGGGAATCAGCAGCCAAGCCGGGCCACAGCCCGGAAGGTTCAACGACTAGGTCCCGAGAGGAAACTCAGTAATGGACCCACGAGTGCCCTGCTACTCGCACATTGACAACCAAAGAGTTGTAACGAGTAGGTGAGATAGTCTGACCTCACGGGATGGTAAACCGTGAGAGCTAGGGGATAAAGAGCCCCTAGGATAACATGAGTGAGTGGCTTCCTCTTTGAAGGCGTGCGGTGGTTCGAAAGCACCAACCTCGCTGAGAAGAGCCTGCAGGTGACCATCACCGACGCGTCGATCACCTCGACCGTCACCACTGCTGCTCCGATGCTGTTCTTCGGTCCTCAGGCCGTGGGCGTGGGCATCGGCGGCAACAACGCCCAGATCTTGCTGAACAACAACGACGATTTTAGTCGTTTCATCATCATGATCTGGTCGCTCTTCGCCGGTTTCGAGATCCTGAACAAGGACTTCGTGACCGTCGCGTACTCCTTCGTTTACTGATAGGAGGTAACGAATCATGGCGAAGAAGATCTACCCCGGCAACTACATCGATCGCCCTAGTTCTTACCAGAACCAGTGCGTGGTGTGCCTGCCCGGCCGGGTGTACTACCACATCACTGGCTATGCCCTGGTGGATTCCACTGGCGGTACCGCCTTTGACGTGATCATCCCGTCGCCCGACCTACGTGGCGACGACAAGCCCCGCGCCAACATCACCGGCCTGGTGCTGCCCTCTGGTGCGAACGTGTACATGCTCGGCATTCGCGTGCCGGACATGCGCAAGGATCGCAGCATTGGCACCGCTACCACGGGCCTGGTTGGAACCAATACCAACCGCCTGAAGCTGGCTGATGCCCTGGCCAACGATGACGTCTTGACCACGACGACCCTCTCCACGACCTCTTCGGCTGTGGCGGTGGCAAGTGGCACGATCGCCCCCGTGGCGAACGTCAAGAGCGTTGTCACCCCGGTGACCCTGGCTGGTAGCGAGACCCTGCGGGTTTACGTGACCAACAGCACCGGTACTGCGGCAGGTTCCACCCTGAGCTCGACTCAGACCGGTGGCACCCCGATCCTGGTGGAAGTGGCCTACTACGTCGACGACGTGGTGGCCGAACTGCAGGATCTGCCGCTGCCTTACAACAAGGAGAACTGATCGCCCTTGCGGTGATCGACAGGGTTCTCCCTACAATAAGGGCGTCTGCTTGGTCAGGCGCCCTTTTTTATTGCGTTATGGCGCTGTATCAGAACACGAGGAACGGCCAGATCGTCGAGTTCATTGCTCACCACGACAAGGACTGGGCAATGATCAAGAATTCCGCTGGCGCGATCCAGTACATCGCACTGGCCGACTTGGTGTCCTATGAGCCCGGCAAAGGTCGCACTGGCGAGACGCCTCAGCCGCAGTCGGCCGAGAGTCCGGTGGACGAGGACGCCATTCCAGAAGCCGCGATTCCGGTGGACACCCGCCTGAACATCAATACGGCCTCAGCAGAGGCAATTGCCAAGGCCGTTAAAGGAATCGGCTACAGCACTGCCAAGAAGATTGTTGAGCTGCGCTTGAGCCTCTCGGGCGAGCGCTTCAGCAATCTGGATCAGCTCAAGCGAATCGGCCGCGTCGATTGGGACGAGGTGATCGCAGCTGATCTGATCTACGTCGGCTGAGCTTCTTAGAATCGGCAGTAGATCGCGATCCGATAGTTGGAGCTATCCGACTACGACAAGAGCCGGTGCCGCTGGCATCTCGGCATGAATGTCGGGGCTAACCTGCCTGCGGGTGACATCGCTCGTCTGGAGGAAGCCATGGCGCGGATTCCGGACAGCTATTTCTACACCCGGGTAATTGAGCACCTGGATCGCTGTGACAAGGCCTACAAGATCTCACAGATCTTCCGGGTCGAGGACCAGCCGCAACCGAGTCGCATCGAGCGGATCACCGGCGACACGGATCGCGCGATCTATCAGTCGGACCCGCTGAAGGCGGCGAAGGACTACCGGGAGGTCTACCTGCGGGAGGTGGATCTACTAGCTGAGACCCTCTATGTGGCGAACTACCGCCGCGAAGAGGTGCGCCGCTACGCGTTCGAACGCGGCGGCGTGGAATTCATCATGGCCGTCCCGGGGCCAGCCGACACCGCCGTGGGAACCCGAGTCCTGCAGGCAACAGGTTCCATGAATTGGAGGTAAGCAGTGGCGCCACTTTCCCCAGGCTGGTCAGCAGAAGTCAAGAAACGGCAGCAGGCCGGTGGGTACCCGTCCGTCGACTGGCTTGGAGCCCTAGGCCTGAGGCCGACGCCGGAATTTGCGCGTCAGAACCCGTGGTACCCGGTATCACCTGCTACCGCTCGGCCTGGTCCAGGCCTGGCAAGCGACCCCCGAATCCATAACGCCCCGACCACCGAAGCCGACCTGGCCGCGTTGCGAGAAGGACAGAATGCCGCCATCCGCGCCTATGGGCCTGGGCAAGGCGCTCCTGATCCGCATGTGGTGCCACCTGAGCGCGCACGCCGGGAGGCGGTGACAGCCATGGCGCAGCAGTACGCGCCGCAGAGCTACTGGGAGAGCGAGACCGGCAAGGCCATGGCCGCCGCCGCTCAATCCGCTGGAGAGGCTGCACTGGCGGCGCGCAAAAGCGGACCCTTGGCCGATGTCGCCGATACGTCAAATCCAGCATCACAGGCTTACTGGGATCGAGCCGACATTCAGGCCTGGGCCGGTGCCAACAAGGGCCTGGCCGCATCCCTTCGCAGGAAGCATGGCTTGCCTGAGGACTTCACGGCACGGATCCCAACGGTGCAGCCGGCAGGCGAGTTCGCATACACGCCCGAGCAGCGCGCCGCTGCAGAGGCCGGTTACGCCGGCGTGACGGTGGACCCTTCCGCGGCCGCGGGCATGGGAGCCGTGAATTCGAGCGCATTTAGTAAGTCTGATGTATTCAACGCACCGCAGTACTCGGTGAGCGATCAGGCTCTTGCGGCGCCTGCTGCACCGGGAACGGCTGCAGCGCAAATGAACTTCTCGGAGCCATATCTCAATCCAAATGAAATCCGCGATGTGAACCTTTCTGGTAACGACGCGCTGCAGCGTGCCGCTAGTGGGCAGGCCGCCAAGACCGGTAGCACGCTATTGGCGACCAGCGAGGCGCAGCGCCAAGTGGCCGAGAGCGGCTATGGCGGCGTGAAGGATCCACTGCTGACCAGGTATCTCGGCATGGCCCGAGTGCAGAACACCAGCTTCCCGCGCTGAGGAGACCGCTCATGAATCTGCCACCCCGGACCAAGCTGCAGCCCGACGGCTGGGCGATGAACCCCCAGAAGAGCCAGCTTGTAGGGGCGTTCCGCGCGCCGACACAGCGGATGCCGAACAACCCAAACAACTTGGACCAGCCGATTCCGTCGCCGCATCCGTATGACGCGGCCTCGCAGGGTCTGGTTGCGATGGTGAATCCGTATGGCGACGGGAGCCTGCAGGTGATGCCACAAGGAGCCCTGTTGACCCGCCCAGCAGACCCGGCAGCTCTGATGGCTGGGATGCCCCCCGCGCCAAACGCCACGGAATACGCGACGCCCGGGTACGGCTTCTTGCCGGAGCAAAGTGCGTTGGCTCGAATTGACGGCGCGCAGCAGCAGACGCCGGTGATGCCGCAGCAGCCCATGGGCATGAGCACGGGTGTCGCCATAGGCGGCCCCCAACGCAATGTCCCTAAGCCGGCCTGATGGCAGTGACTAGACTGAGTGCCATGGCACGCGTGACGCGTTAAGGGGGTCTTTTGGCTAGTAGCTCCTCGAACAAGCAGCCGTTACTGATCGATCGGCCGTTGCATTCATTTGCAACGATTGGTGGAACGGCTGGCCTAACTAGTGCCACCAACTTCAATACCCCGAGCGGATCAGGGCTGACGCTACTGATTGATTGCAGCGGAAACGACGGCGCCTTTATTGATTCACTGTCGGTTCTGATTACGGAGGCTTCGACGACAACCAGTACGGTCCTCGCCTTCCTGAGTACTGCTGCGACAAATGCATCGATCACAGCGCTGAATTCAGCTTGCGTAGCCAGTGTCGCGATCCCTGGAGGTAGCGCGGCGGGGCAGCGCGTCAACATGACGCTTCCTCCTGTCACGGTGCCTGTGCCAAATCTGGCGTCTCCCGCTGCGACGATGGCAACCTATCCAACGGAGACAGATAAAAAGAATACGGGCCTGTTTGTGCCGTCTGGCGCGCTGATATACGTGGGCGTGACGGCCGCGCTTAGCAGCCCAAGTGCGGCAACGCGGGTGAATGTATTCGCCCAGGGCGGCTTCTACTAACTGCGGAGGTGACTAAGCGTGGCGGGTAACAGCGTATCAGAGCAGCGTCAGTTCGCGCAGCAGAGCGCTGCTTCGCGAAACAACAACAACAACAACAACAACAACAACAACAACAACAACAACAACAACAACAGGAACAACAACAACAACAACAACAACAACAACAACAACAACAGAAACAGCCCTGCACCCGCACCTGCGCCAAGGCCCGCACCCGCGCCCACATCCGCACCAAGGTCAGCACCCGCAGCACAGCAATCGCCTGGGCTATATACCGTTAGCAAAAACTACAACACAGGCGTAACCACTACGACATACAGCCCGTCAAGGCAGGCGCCAGTTGCTCCGACTGCGCAGGCGCAGTCGCAACCGGCGCAGCAGCCTGACTATGACGCGCGATTCACGGAATTACTCAACAGCTACGCACAGCTGGTCAAGCAGTCAAGCGCGAACCAGGGAGAGCTTAGTAGCGCGAGGGCGGCCGCCGAGGAAGCAAAAAACCGGTCAGACGCTTTTGAAAAGCAGCGCCGCGAAGAGCAGCAATACTCAGCTGATGAGCAGCTCCGCGGGCTGAGGAGTGGCGCAACGGCCGGGGGCAGTGGCGGCACGGGTCTTGGCAGTCTGAGCTCGGGCCGGCCAGCCTACCAGAGGACTGAGACAGAGGGAGGCGGAATCCTTGACGCTTATCGCCGTAATCTCCAGCGGGACCCGACAGATAGCGTGCTGAGTCGTCGCGGGCCGGTGGTCGAAACAATGGATACCGCTAATCGTGGCAGCCGTGCGGCTTCGCGTCGACTGACGAGCGGATCAACTGGCGCTCCGAGCAATTACTACGCCCGCCGCTTTGGCTGATGGCTAGGCGGGTCGGCTCTCGCGTCGACGGCGGCATGGGGCTGGGTTCAATATCGCGCGCAACAGCAAAGAAAGCGTCCGGAATTTATCCAAGCAAGGGAGAAGGACTAGGCGACTACGGCAGTACGGCATTTCCGACTGTGCTGGAATCGTACAACCGCGATAGCGACTACAAGCGCTGGCGATTAGGGCAGGAATATTTCTTTGGAACAGGAAGGAGCTGGGGCGATTACCAGATCTACAGCTTGGCGCGATTCGTGACTGGCGCCGTAGACGGCACGTCCAAGGAGGTGACAACGCTATTCCCGAGTCAAACTTCGCCCGAACGCGCATGGTACGCCAGTTGCCGAACAAGGGGGAGCATTATTCTTCCTGGAGCGATTACCGCAGCGCGCGTAACGCTTAATACAAGCGGCACGGACCCGTCAACGCATACCCTGACACTGAATGTGCTGGGCATTCTGACAGCCGCTCAGCTGGGAGTATTCAATATCTTCATCGGTGACCAGTTTGAGGACTCGGCTAGTAGCGCAAGCTACCCAAGCGGGCTGATTTCTCGAGACGCAGGTAGTATTGCTCTGACGTTGATCGCAGTCAATACTTCGGCACTGACGATGACGTTTGACTTGTCGCGCCCTGCGGGACGTGTTGAACGCAATGGCCGGATCTATTGGGACAACTTGCCCTACGACCCCGCGACACCGCGGACCTGGAAGACCGACGGCACGCGATTTCTGTGCTCGTCGTTCAAGTTCTTTTGCTGCTGCCCAGACCACCTGGGCGGTGCGCTAGCCAACCTGGAGAGGCCCGACAAAGGGCAGCCGCGGGATCGCTTTCCGCTGCCAAATGCCGCCAGAGACGTCAATTCTGCCTGGGAGCGTCAAGGCGTTGGGTACTACAGGCAGTGGCGCACGCTGCCCAGGCGCAGAGACGAACGACGCGACTGCAAGCACATCCATGCCCTGCGCTGGGAGTGCGGCGTGCCATGGCTCGAGCCAGACGATTATCCAACTGGCGAGAATCGGGAATTCCTGGAATTTGCTGCAGAGGCTGAACGGGGGTATTCAAGCGAGGAGATCATGGAATACTTCCAGACCAGGCAGCTGAACTGGGACCGCTTCCTGCTGTCGGTAGCCGATGTTGTGGGAATCATCCTGTTCCCTGGTGGCGACCCGCGCGATGCAGTGCGACCCGACGCGAGGCCACTGCTTTGGAATGACAGCGTGGAGCCCCTGGCGATTTGGTGCCGGCAAAATGACTGGTGGCTGGAGCGCGGCACAAAGCGTCTCAAGATATTCAACAGCGCCGCTAGCGCCTTTGAAGAGCAAGTGACGATCGGAGGCACGCCTTATCCGATTTTGCAATTTGTACAAGCGGGCAGCGCGGGAGCGCCGGTGATCGTGCCGTGAGTTTTTAGAATGACGCCAAGGGAGTAGATCGATGCCCGTAGGAACCGATTCATGGCGCCGGCCGGTCTACATCGATCGGCGCAACAGCAGGTTCTTTGCGGAACCGTTGATTGGCAACGGGGTGTGGCCAGAGGTCTCACTGACCCTTGGCATGTTTGCAGCGATTCCGGAGAATACTCTTGTTGGCCGGTACGGAAGCGCTGGCACGCCTACGTCGCTAAGCGCCGATGTTGCGATCGACTTAATCAATACAGCAACAGCGTCAACGATTAACGCCGCCCGCATCGTAGCTGCATCGACATCGAGTGCAGGTGTCGTTCAGTTGACCGATAGCACTGCAAGCACGAGCACGGCAACAGCTGCGACACCGAATTCGGTCAAGGCTGCGTACGATCTAGCGAATGCCGCCCTGCCGAAAAGCGGAGGGACTGTTACCGGGGCTCTTGAGATCGGTGCAACCGGCTCGCTGGTCTTCGAGGGCTCGACAGACAATGCATTTGAATTAACAGTTGCGGCAGCGGACCCCACTGCGGACAGGACGGTAACACTGCCAGACGCAACGACGACTATTGCGGGCCTGGCGGTAACGCAGACATTTACCGCCGCGCAACGAGGCGCCATCACGACGCTCACGTCAGCAGCTACTGTGACGCCATATTTTGCGGTTGGCAATAATTTTGCCTTGGCGCTCGGCCATAACGCAACCCTGGCAAATCCGGCCAATTTAGCTGCTGGGCAGTCAGGCGCAATCGTGATCACGCAAGGCGGATCTTATACGTTGAGCTACGGGTCTCAGTGGAAATTCGTCGACGGAACACCGCCAACGGTGGCCACTTCGGCGGGGAAGGTATCAGTCCTCGCCTATTACGTTGAAAGTGCTAGCAGGATCGCAGCGCAAATGCTTGTGAATGTCGCATGATTACGCCAGGATCCACCAATCCATTGCTGACCTACAAGAGCACGGCAGCGGCGGCATACCAGATTTCGCGTTCACTGCGATTCAATAGTAGTGACAGCGCCTACTTGTCC
>Ga0070749_10000415_pt1 | contig 28793 bp, 23 predicted proteins | sample VirMetDEL_Nov_18_FD_75180 | JGI IMG/M metagenome (GOLD analysis project Ga0070749, IMG submission 75180) | Aqueous microbial communities from the Delaware River and Bay under freshwater to marine salinity gradient to study organic matter... | ecosystem: Environmental > Aquatic > Marine >...
CGTTACAGCATCATCAGCGATATGAATAGTGTCAATAGATCCGTCAACGTACTGATCGCTATCTACGGAATTAGCAGACATGTGAACCAAGTCGATAGCACCATCAGCAATATGCTCGCTATTGACAGCATCATCAGCAAGTTTGCTTCCGTCTACAGCATCTGCTGCCAATTTACCATTAGTAACTTGAAGATTACCAATATGGACAGTATCAATAGATCCGTCAACATATTGATCGCTATCCACAGAGTTAGCGGACATATGCTCAAGATCAACGGCGCCAGCGGCAATATGCTCACTGTCAATAGCGTCATCAGCAATCTTGGTTCCATCTACCGCATCAGCGGCAAGTTGCGCAGTATCAATACCTAATGCTTTTACTCTTACAGCTCCGGTCCCATCGGTAGCAGAAAGTTCAACGGTTGTACCATCAACGGTAACTTCAATTTCATTAGCGTTTGCGGTAATACCGTCGCCACCAACAACATTTACTGTGCTACCTGTAGAGGTTAGACCGTCACCAGCCGTATCAAAGAAGTTACTACTAGCATTTGAGTAGTTAGACAAATCATTGTCTACTACAAAGTCAACCGTTCCGTCTGCATCTTGATAGGTCACAGTGATTAAAGTTTCTGTATTTCCGGTGAACATTCCACCAGCGATATCTTGAACTTCTTCAGTCGTCAACTCATTAACATCAGTCCAAGGAACGTTAACAACAAGGTTATCAGAACTGTCAACCTGAACAGAGTATGTTCTACTCGTAGTAGTTGTAATGCTGTTAGCAGCGGTTGACTGAACGGTGTATGAATTTAGACTTGCATGAACACCGTTTGTATCAACTGTGATACCAGTACCAGCAGTAACACTAATACCTTGACTTGAATCAAACTCAACACCAGTGCCAGCAATAGCACTAGCAATGCTAAATGTTGCAGTATCTGTAGCGCCAGCCGCAACGCTGATCATTGCCTGAGTACCACCAGTTAAAGTCATGGTGTTACTATCTTCTATAGTTTGGCTACTTCCAGTATCACCAGCAAGGGTGAAGCTACTCATAGTACCGCCACCAAGGTCGCTAATAAATTGCCCCTTAGTAATTCTCTTTAGGTTATTACTATCTGCGGAGTCAGCAATAAGAAGAATATCATTAGCTGCTGCGCTGGTTTTTGCACCCTGACCAGTGATAGCCGTGCTATCGAGTACTGCACTTAGTTGGACATTACCTTGACCGTCAAAAGAAACAGCACTTGCTGTAACCTCTCCAGTCAAGCTGAAGTTTCTAGCTGTCTCAAGAGCGGTAGCAGTACCTGCATTGCCTGTTACATTGCCTGTAACATTGCCAGTAACATTACCCTCAAGATTTGCAACAATCGTACCAGCAGAACCAGAGAAAACTTCTGAGTTATTGGTAGCGTCTGGAATAAATGTAAATTTACCAGTGCTGTCGTCGAAACCAAAGAAACCTAACTTTGCAGTAGATCCATTATGGTATCTAAACTCAATACCCCTATCTTTGTTGTCATCACTTCCGGGGGCAGTATCGCCACCCAGAGTGAAAATAGGGTCATCAATTGTTACGGTTGTAGAATTAACAGTCGTTGTAGTACCATTAACAATCAAGTCGCCACCAACAGTCAAGTCTGCGATGGTTGTTATATCACCTACATGATCTATACGAATAGCATCGTCTTGATCAACAGTTCCAATATAACCGCTAGAGGGTATAATAAGCTTATTACTATTATCATCAAATTTCAAGTCAGAATCTGACTGAAACACAGGATCTGAGCCAGCATCGCCAAAGTAGACGAGGCTTTTCGCGTTTCTATTATAAGGTTGATATGACATATAGTCTCCAGTAAAATGTGAGTAGATCTACAAAAAAAATTAAAATACGTACCAATTACTATCATCTGAAATTACAGAAAAACTTTGGCCTTGATGATAGATTGGAAAAACAGCATTTCCGTCTATAGTTTCCGTCCCACTACCTATTAATACACCAGAATTGCTACCTGTCTTCAACTTTATTAAAACCTCTTTTCCGCCTTGTCCTACTGCGGTTGGTAACTCGACGTTAATAGGTCCACTCGTCGTATCCAAAAAAACAACATCTGAATCACTTGACATGGAGAAGTCAGATGTTATATTATTATATGTTCTTCTTGAACTACTTCCACCGGTGCTGAATTCAGACCAGTTGCCAGAATTATTCGGAAGAAAGCCTGTATCACCGTTTCTAGATTCACCGTCTAAGATAGAGTATTTATAATATTTATCAGCAGAGACATCAGCGTGATAACCACTAGCCACATACGCCAACATGCCGTCTTGAAGCATACCGGATGGTATATTTACAAGAATGTCCGTTCCGCTTCCAGATACGTATCTTAAACCACCTCTTTGCTCTGTATCCAAGATAATCGGATGCGTGCCGTTGGTACTCCAAGTCCCCGGCCAAGCATTTCTCGATAATCCATCGTAATTTGCCATCCTTCAGTCTCCTAAGATATCTGTACGTATGTGTTGCCGGGATTAAGAGTTATACCATAAAGATTATACCCCTCCGCTACATACCCCGCAGCAGGACTATCTGGCTCTAAATCAACCGTAGTTTCTGTTATGTCTTCAGACGATAAAGTGGATAGAAGCGATGAATCGTTACCAGTTTTAAATGTGGTCGGCTGAGAGGCAGAAGACCTAACGGCAAACCACCAAGCTTTTGGAACAGAATCGGAATTCGTAATATAACCGTCTATTGTTTTGACTTGGTTTCCAAGCTCTGTTACGACAGATGAATCAAAATCATTTGTATCTACAATATCCGCTCTAGACGGAGGGTTAGATTTACTAGTTGTGAATATATAAAAGCTAGGATAAGTAAATGAAGCAGATATACTACTGTCGCTAACCACTCGTTGTGTAGTGTATTCCGCTCCGGTTACAGTACTAGGTCTAGTAAAGTCTGTTGTAGCAGTAATAGTTCTGCCGCTATTATTATCTTTATGTATTGGCGTAGTAAATGTCATCGTTCCATCATCACTGGAATTACTAAGAGTACCCTGACCCGTGGTAATTGTAGTAGAAGCGTTTGAAGAGTTAGACAATCCAGTGATTGTTAGATTATAACCGACAGAGGAGTATGATTGTAGGAAATTATTTCCAGTTAAATTATTGAATGATATTGAGCTTGACGCGCTTTGCCAACTAAAAGAAATAGATGCCGTTTCTGAAATAGTGCTATTATCTTTATCAAGAAAGCTAACAGTCGCACTAGCAGATCCACCAGACAGGTCAGATGTAGAGGAGTAAATTGGAGAGTCTCCATCAACCGTAAAGGTCTGTGTCCAATCAACCCCTCCTGCGGGTGTTACTGAAGGACCGGTGGTGGTATATAAAGAAACATCCGATGTTACAGAACCAACAACGGAAGTTAAAGTAGATTTAACACTATTTACATAATTAGTTGTAAAGTCTGAAGGGTTGTCAACACTAACTGTCCACTGAGAAACTGGCTGATCCCAATATCTAGACTGACCATTTGCAGAAACAGACGGGCTAAACTGAGCAACTTCTAATTGAAACAACCCATCGCCATTTATAGAGGCAGTTCTAACTGTCTGCTCAGTACCATCTGCGTCGATAAATATTGTATTGATTCTGTACTGATTATCTCCACCACCAACAATAAACTGCATACCAGATGGATCTGGCGTTGAATTCACAGCTATTCCAGAAACTGTAACTATATCCGATGTATTTTGTGTAATTTGAGGTTGGAGCGCACCACTAACTGATAAAGCACTGTGGTCTTGAGAATCTACATAATCTCTAGCCCACCCAGAGACAGCAACCGCACTATGATCTTGAGAGTCAACGTAAGATTCTGCCCAACCTGAAACGGCAGTTATTTGTGATTCGTTTGTATCTACTCTTGACTCAAAATAACCAGAAATAGGCGTATCGTCATAAGAATCAGACAAAAGACCTGAAACAGTAGCTATATCTAGAACGTTTTGTTCTGCGAGGCCAGAAGCGTATGTGGCGACTCCAGAAACATAGCTATCATCATCCTGAGTTAAAAATGTAGCCTCTGCCCACCCAGAAACAGCAACCGCGCTGTGATCCTGAGAGTTAACATAAGATTCTGCCCATCCAGAAACCGCTAGAATGTCTGCTTGATTTGCAACCGCCTGACCACTACCGTAAACCGCAATGCCGGAAACATAGTTAAGTTCAGTAGTTGTAACATCGCCGCCAGTAGCAGCTAAGCCGCTTACAGCAACAATGTTTGCCGCATTTTGATCTATAAGATATCCACTTGAAGACGGCAGGGCCGCAGATGTTTGGATTGTTCCATCTGCAAAATTTACTGCGCTAAAAATACCTGTTACACCAGAGACATTACCCAAGGTGTTAAAATTACCTTCAGCGTCAACACTTGCTTTTTCGGTAGTTGAAACATTCCAAGTTTGAAGGTTTGCTACATGTCCAACTCCACCTTCAATAGATAAAACATCTTGAGATATATCAGCATTTTTAATATTTAGACTATCTACAAATATTTCACCACCATTTTCTTTTAAGTGAATAATTGTAGTTAATTGATGAGATATTTTAAATCCCTCTTCATTTGCATCTCCAACTTCCAAAGATGCTAAAGAACTGCCATTTAATTCAACAAAACCTTCTTTGGCAGATATGTAACCATAATAAGGTTCTATTGAATCAGAAGCAGATGTTTTTAATCCAATTTTCCATTCTGGATCAAAACCTTCTTTTAGGAAAAAAGAGACAACCCTAGAACCGTAATCGGTAGAAAACGCTTGCCAGTAATCTCCGTTATCAGATCTTTTAAAAATAAAGGGTGTTGGAAAAACAACGGCATTGTCGGCATCTTTATAGACAATCCTATCAGCAGGAATAACGCAAAACACCGTAGAGGCGCCAGTCAAAGATATTTTGCTATCGGAATCAGAACTTTGTAAAACAGTGTCTCTGCTTAACAAACCTGATGAAAACGTACCAATACCGATTTCAAATCTATCACCGTTTTGAATACAGTAATAGGTTGTGTTGCCATTTCCTATGGCACTTGAGAATGTTTGGAAACCACCAAACGTAGCACCGCTAAGGGTCAGGGAACCAGTCCCCTCGGTAATAGTAGTTTCTTTAACTCTATCTGATATAATCAGCGCCATATCAATCCCTGTTATATAAGTATTTCGCTTCTCTTACAAAAGAATTATACACTATTTCATCAAAATTATTGTCCGTAACAAAATGTTTGTAGACGGGAGACAAATCTAAATTTAACTCTGTGAATTCTAGAATATAATTTCTTAATTTGTAAGAAGTTTCTAGTGGGTATGTAGGAGGATTTACTCTTGCGAATCTGTGCAACCACATTAAAAATGGTAAACAGTAGGTTTTATTGCCAGATTTTCTAAATTTTTCGTGTATGTAACACTCTTCCCCTCCAAATCCTCTTACGTGCTGGTTATAGCCAAGCCAAGCATCTTTTCTAACAAATAAACATCCGGTACCCTGACCAAATATTTCAAATGGTTCCTCCGAACCGTTATTAACTGCTAGTTTAAAACCATTATCTACCAATGATTTAACTGGGTCTTCTTCGTCAATTTTTAATTCACATTCGCATATTGGAGATTTATCGTAAAGTTTTGAATCTTCTACAGACCTAAATTTAAATCCATCTAGCGTTTGCTTGACATCAAAGAAAAATTTATTACACTTACACCTCCAAGCTGTGGACCAGCTACCCCACATGCCTTCGCTCCACACGTCAACGAAATGTGTATAAAAATTGTTAAGGTTATCATAAACTAACGGGCCGCTGTAAAGATCGTTGGTGTTAGGATTTTCGTCCATAAACTTAAATATCTTGTCAATAACCCTTGCGACCGGACAAAGTAACACATGACAATCTAAAAGTAAAACAAATTCACCGTTTGCGCTTTTTATTACTTCATTTTTTGCGATACCAGTACCCTTAGTGGACACAATATTATAATTCAAACTACCATCTATTGACAGAGTATTAATTACAAATTTTTTAAGTTCATTGGCGTGTCTGCTTGTTTTGTTGTTTTCAACTATAACAAATTCTATTTGATCTAATAAATCTTTTCTTCCATTAAATATTAATTCTTTTCTTATGTCTTGAATTGTAAACCACGCGCCATCAAAATCATCATGATGAGCGAATCCTATCGAAAGTCTTTTCTTCATCTTTCCTCCTACGGTAATTCTATCTTCCTAGTTATCTGCACACCTTGATACGGAGCGTAAACTGCATAAATTTCGGTTGCGCAGCAGTAAAAATCTAAGTAAATGATATCTGGAGACTCTGGTGTATATTCCGAGAAATATGTACTAAATATTGTTGATATAGACGTATTGCCATAACTAGTAGAGGCAGAAATATTACTCTCAACAATGTTTTTGTCTGGACATTCTGACAAGTCGGATTTTAAGCACCCGTAACCACCAGCGTAACTACCGTTAACAAAACCCCATTGATTAGGGGCAGTGTACTCATATTGATATGTAGCTCTAAAAGCTTGGAGCGTTTCGCACTCCGAGTCGCATGGTGGCAAGGTAGTGGTCGTTGTTGTGGTGGTGGTAGTAGTGGTAGTAGTTGTGGACTCCTTGTCGCAACAACACGGAGTCCTAACGAAGTCTCCATTAGATTGATTTAGCGATAGTGGTGGGCAGTTTGGTTTAAGATTACATTCGCCGCCCTGCGGACAATTAGAATAAGTTAGTTTCCAGTATCCATTCCCATACTCTTCCGGTGCCGTAAAGTCATATTCAACAAATGTATAGTGACATGAGTTATTTTCTTTCGGTTCAAGACAAGTTAGTTTATCTAAATCAGAACAAGAGCATGGAGATACTCGTGGCGGAGCAGTTGTTTGTTCTTGTACGCATGGGCTAGAGCAGTTTGCTTCAGGGTTAAATTCTCTCTCTGTTAAAAACTGTATACCGTTAATTATATATATTTTATTAAGGCACTCAGATCGAGTCAAAAAGTCTTCACAAAATCTAATATTAGGATTTTTTCTTGGTCCGTAACAACATCGACCTCTTTTCTTTTGTGGGCAGTCGTCAATACTGTAGACGCAAACGCCACCAAGACTCTCGCAGTCAGACCTAGAAACTCCAGTTGTCGTATTGCCGTCGATGCAGCAGAACTCACACCCCTTATCTGAATTACTTGTTATGGAAAATTTATACGTCATAGAAATCACCTCTATAAATCTGAACCTTGATAGGGGAAATGGTTCTGTATCGAGTGCCATAGTCTTTAGGAAGCTGATGTCTCTTAATGTATTTATTATCTATATTTGGCGTTCTCCAGTAAGGATTGTCTGGAAGATCTATATAGCCTCTCTGAGAAAATACGGGATTATATGGGTATTCTCTCTTTGAAACATTTGAAATTATATTATCATTAAAATTAACAGTCGTGTCGTCAACTCTATATATATACATAGAATAAAGAAGAATATCTACATAATCATATGGATATGGAACTCTCATCTCAAGAACCACACGTCCAGAAATTGGCTCTACAATATCCTCGACTGGCACTGAAGCCGTGTAAATGTATGGGTTTGAACCTGCACTTGTTCCATCAGAAAAGTAACCAGCAGCTACTCCGTCAACCCTTACTTTATATTGATAACTAGAGTTAAAGTTGTGACTTCCGTCGATCTGAAAATAATCTAAAAACAGGAAGCACTTTCCATCGCTTGTAACCTCTCCTCCAAATATAGATGGAGAAATAATAATTTTATCACCTGTTCCGACCTTGGGGTAAAGCGTCCTGTCATTTGGACCTCTCGCAAAAGGTGCTTCTAGATTTGGAAACAAATCGTTACTATCCCTGTAGCAGACAGACCCAATATTAGAAATCGGGTTTGGTTCAACTATGTCAAGTAACTTAGAACTAATGGTAGAGTTTGTATTGGTATAGGTTTTACCATTAATTTGAACGGATTCTGGTGGAGCGCATAGGTTTTTATCGGAAGCTCTAAAGGTGTTGATATAGACTAACCTCCCATCGGTATTTCTAACATAGATGCCACAACAAGATTGGGTATTAGGGGTACAATCCAAAGGTGAGTTAACAACCGAATTCGGAAAATCAGAAGAATAAACCCCATCTGTAGGTATTCTAGTTTCTCCTGTTAAGTGATCGCACTGAAGTAGCGTCGTGTTGCACCTTGTCCCACACGCCTCGAAAGCATAATCATATTGACCGGGAATAAACACTATTGGGTAGGGATACTTATTATTAACAAACTGAGAAATAGATTCATAAGTTGAGATGCTAGGGTCTTGACCGTAAAGACTCCTCTGGTAAAGCGACTTTTCTTCTCCTATGTAATTAAACACAGATCCATAGTTTTCATTAAAAGCTAATGGAAATAATTTTTCTTGTACAACCTTAAAGTTTTCAGTGCTAGAGGAATAATGCCCCGTATTAGAGTATCTACCCAAAACAATTGCGTCTGTTTTTCTAAAAACCGATATTGTTTGTGTTTTCTTTGATTCAAAAACCGTTTGCTTTTGATCGAAAGGGAAAGAGAATGTAGATCCAAGCCTACAGTCAATTACATTTTCAAATGTGTAAAGTTTATAAACACCATCTGAACCCTCTATGTCGGAAACTGTAAAATATGGATCTGTCGAGGTGCTTGGTAAGTATCCAGAATCGTTACCTTCTTTGAAGCAGATTTCAAGTTTATTGTCACTATATAATATAGCGTAACATTCCTCTGCACCAAATATGTCTATTACATTATCTATGACTTTATTGGTCAAATACGAATCAGAAGAAGATGTTGAATCGAGCGAAACATTATTAAAGTAAGATTTATTTCCACCGTACAAGTTTTTATTTAAAAATTCGATTGAACATTTACCATTGTCCCACAATATTATTATATAGGAATTAGAGTCAACCGCTTTTACTACAGAGGAAGCTCCTTCTGGAATATTAAATTCTCTATTATGTCCATTTATATGTTTTCCACAAACCCGATACGTAGAACTACCGAGTAATAAAAAATTGCTGTGTAGTGGTATGACTTTTTCTATACCTATAAATAAATCTTGGTAAGAAGCAAAACGATTAATTATAATAAGGAGGTTTTGGGTAGCACGGCTATTAGTATTGTAATAGCTTTGATTTCTAGATATACCTAAAACAGATCCTTCTTTAGATTCAGAATTGTAAACAAAGAAGTGTTCGTAGGATCTATAGATATCTGAATAAGTATTGGTTGATACTAAAAATGTTGAATTATTAGTGGTTACTCCTTCTGTTCCACTTTGGGCGTATATGCCAGCACCATAAACAAGTTCGGCAACACTATCTTCAAAAGAAAACGGTCCTCTTGAGGAGTTTATAAACTTATATTCACCCAAGAAAAATAAGTCTCCACCAGAATCTCTATCGCCAAAAGACGTAGGTTTGCCATCTTTTTTTAGAACCAAGAAAGCTTTATTATTAGCTATGATCCCAGACGCATTTTCAATAGAATTTATATTATCTATTCTGTTTTGTACGAATCTAAGATCGTTATCAATATAATCTTGACTTACATTTAGTGGTATATTTCCGATATCACCGGTGGCGAGTGGACAAGCCCCATTTGTGTACGACCCAATCGTAAAAACTTTACCGCGCTTAGAAGCGTCAAAATGCGATTCGTCGTAAATAGCGGCTATCGCACCACAAAGCTCTTTACCTTCAGTTGAAGTCATAGCAAAATCTTTAAACTTAGAATCAGTCCAAGTTTGGTTATTAGCTTTGAAGTCTTGATCGTATGCTATAAGTTGATGTTCGCCTCCAGCACGCGGATCTGGAAAAAGTCTTTGAAACGTTTTATAAACATAAGCGGGATAAAAAAATTCATATGCGTTTTTAATATAAAGCGTTTTATCGGAACGTAGCGAAGCAAAGGAAAATGACCTGTCTGAATCTTTAGTTGTGGACCATATTCCGTCTGTTCCTAACCGATCCCTCTTATAAGCGTATAAGCTTCTATCAAATAATATTTGATCTTTTAAGTTCCCCTGTAAAAAATTAGAACTGCTATAGAGTTGCCTCTGGATTTGTTCACCAACATATAGTATGTTTTCTTCATTTAGAGATGCTTGCCAGTAGTAGTAGTCATCATTAGATTTAACAATATAAAAATCATCACCTTTATATATATTGACAGGAGAAATAGAATCTCCTTCTCTAGCGCATATGATTTTTTCTCCGCACGCAACCTCTGAAGAAAAACTACTCTGATTGTATTTTGTGAAACAATCTATCTCTAAGACACTATTTGCGCATCTCAAAGAACCCAAGTCGTCTATATAACAACAGGCTCCGCGAGGTGGTGGATCTGGCGGCGGGGTGCAGCAGCAATCGCCCATTTTAAACTCCGCTACAAGAGTTGTATATCGGTCTGTATTCTCCATTTACAAGTGTGGCTACAGCAAATAAGCCACCGCTTATGGATAAGTAATAGTCTCTGTTTGTTAAGTAAACTTCGTAATCTGAATTAAATTGATCATTTTTAACTATCATTCTACCGCTAGTTGGATTATTGTAAGATGAAGCTGACAATAGCTGTTCTGACAAAAATCCTTCTATCGTTGTCGGTCTTGTCCAACCTAATTTTCCACGAGACTGATAAATATAATCGCCAGCGAAAACAATCGCTCCGCTGTTGGCTGTAGATGAGGGTATTGAAATTTTAAGATCTGATAAAGATTCGTATCTAGGAGTTACTAGATATCCGCTTGCATTTACAACGTCGTGATAAGCACCCGTATTTGCAACAAACTGTCCAGAGGGGTCGTTTACGTCAGATATTCTACTTGTAATAACCTTATCGAAATGCCCACTACCATATGTGTGAATAACATTATTACTATCTATTCTTACACCGCTAGTGGCTTTATATACGTCGATATTGTCTAATAAACCACCTACACCGCTGATTTCATTTAAATCGCCATATATAACATTATAGTTATAATTATTCCAGCCGCTATGACTTCCGAATTGGCCGTCTACCCCGGAGATGGCTTCATGTGAGTATTCAGCCCATCCGCTTACATTTCTAAGAAGTCCATTAACACCAGATATTTTGTTATGACTATAATCAGCCCAACCGCTAACTAAAGCTGTGTAATCATTGTTAGCACCACTAGAAAGCAAAGTATAGTTTTCGTTCCAGCCGCTAGCTTGATAGAGAAGACCTCTTGGGTCGTAGCCGGAAATCTCTAATAACTGGCCGCTTATCCAATGTCTATGTCTATCTAATATTTGATCTCTTGTTTGGTTGATTGAAGCGTATAATAACCTTCTATTAAGATCGGTATGCTGGCGCTGAATCTCGCCGTCAGCAATCCCGGAAATGGCTAGAAGCTCTGTTCTCATTATTCCAGATAATTCTGATAGAACTCCAGATAGAGGGCTTGCGTCTAAGGTAAATGTTCCCTGAGAGTCGTCAAATGCAAGTGAAACATCAATACCCTTTGCCCCAGTAAGGTAAACTGTCTCATTCGGTTCTACCTGAAACGTGGAAACTCCGTCCGAAGCGTTCCACCAGCCATAACTATCTGCTTCTAAAAACTTACTTGATATTTCTTTATCTAGATATCCACTCACGCTCCAAATTAAACCGCTTGGACCGTAAATCGTTGTGTCAACGCCAGACAAAGTTGATAGATTATACTGAACCCATCCGCTAATATTATCGGATGTTTCTACCGCTCCACCGGGACAGTTTATGTCAATTAGGCAATCTAGTCTACTTGTTACAGAATCTATCTTGTCTTTCAAGTATCCAGATAGACTACAGGCGGAAACCTCTAAGGTGTCAGCCTCAGACACTAAAATGTCCACGCCACACTTGCCGTCTATGTTTATTACATCCCCACCAACTATTTGTTGGTTATTTGTGCGGTCTGAAATATTAAACGAGAATATGTTACCTTCTGCTCCAGCAGCTGCAAATCTTCTATCTAATATACCCCCGACACCACTAATCTCAAGTAAACCATCTACTGTTAATCCAGATAAAGAAGAAGCAGAAATTTCTAAATTAAATAAACCTTCTTCATTTCTAAAGGATGTTTCTAAGCCATCTTTTCCTGTAAAGTTAACAGTTCTTTTTGTGCCAATAGCCTGTGGTCCATCTCTATCAGAATCTAAGAACCAGTGAGTATACTGAGACTCACCGTTTGGAAATGTGATAGCATTAATTTGATCTATCGTGTACTGCTTGTTCCAACCGCTAGCTAAATATATAAGACCGTCTGGAATTCCAGATAAAGTATTAAATGTTTGATAAGCCCAACCACTAGTTAATGTTAGAGTGCCATCTTTTAATCCTGAAACTTTATTTATCTCTCTAAGCAGCGTTTCTCCCGTGGTCTGTATATTACCTGTAATTACACTGTCTTTTGATGATGCATCTTCGTTAGCCGCTGTTAATGTTTCTATCGCCGTCGCCCTTATAGCACCGGAGACAGATCCGTTAAAGCCAGAAATGCTAAGAAATTGTGATTCGTAGTATCCGCTAACAGCTTTTAATTGTTCGACTAGCTGACCAGATAGCCCAGACGCGCTAATAGCCAATGTGTGAAATGTTCCATCTGAATACAGGTGCGTGTTCAAGCCGCTAACACCACTTATAAATACGTGTTCAGCAAATCTGACATTTGCACTGCCTTCGTTTTCTCCGTCTATATTCCAATATGTGTAGGAACCAGCATCCAAAGTGACCTGATCGGTATAAGATCTTGCGAATCCACTAACCATGTATATCAAACCGCTTTCACCAAATTGACTTCTGCCAACTCCAGACAAAGATTCAAAATTACTAAATGTCCAACCGCTGGCTTGGTCTGTATAATTCTCATTATGACCGCTTACGCTCCAGATGATACCGCTAGCCCCATATTGAGAATAAACCGGACTGTGTCCGCTTATGGCAAGAGTATCTATAAAAGACAAAGCGTAAGATTCATCGGCTTCATTTCTTGCTATATCGCTAGCCCACCCGCTAATTAAAACAGCGCTAGCTGTAACCTGCTGATCAATGATGCCGCCGTAACCACTAATTTGTGTGAACACGCCAGAAGTCCAACCGGACAGTGGATGTGCAGACACAGATAAATTATAAAAATTAGTATTTCCAGCGCCCTCGTCTATGATCATTCTTGTTTCAATGCCGCTAACACCGCTTATCCTAAGCGTATCAGCGTGATGGATCATTCCAGAGGCGCCATGTTCACCCTCTATTTCCCAAAACGTAAAACTACCCGCATCAAACACGGCGTCATCGGTGTACTTTTTATTCCAACCGCTCGCAAGATATATTAGACCGTTGGGATCATTACCGAGATTTCCAGAAATTTCGTATAATAATCCATCCAGACCTGAGACACTGGTTATTTCATCTCTTGCCCAGCCGCTTGCTTGGTATATCAAGCCATTATCAACGCCGCTAAGTTGATTAAGTAATCCGTTAAAACCGCTAATCGCATTTTGGTTGTAGTCAGCCCACCCGCTAACCGAGTCAATCAACCCATCAACACCGCTAATCTCTGCGAGATCTGGATAAATTCTCTCATCTAAATTATATAAAGTCCATCCGCTTACATTGTAAAGCTGACCACTGAGAGAAAGCAACTGTCCGTCTTTACCGCTTATTTGTATTATTTGATTTGTTAAATCTGTAAAGTTACCGCTAGCCCAACCGGAAACAGGTTGTGCGGATATAATCATGTTTCTTATATTGTGATTATAAGATGTTTCAATTCCACTAACGCCACTTATGTAAATTGTATCATCTTTGTCAATTGTTCCAGATGTTCCATGTTGGTCAGATAGATCAAACCGCCAAGCTAAAGGAACATCAATGTTTCCAGCAACCGTTATGTTTCTGAAGGCGGCATCCCACTCGTACCCAGCCTTTCCAATGCTAAATATTTGTCCACTAGCGGGGAGTATATCGCCAGAAACTGCTAGACCAACGTTTTCGTCAACTAAAACATCCGTTCCAATACCAAGTTGTCTTGTATGGAGATCGCCGTAAAGGAGTGGTGGTATGCCACTATGATCTATAGTATCGCAATCACCAGAAGCGTTTGGGTATGCCCCAAGATAAAATTTATTGTCTTCTCTTTCTCTTACATAATATGCTGCGCCGTGACCAATGGCTATGTTGAAATTACCCCTCGGCCTTGAGACAGAAGAATAACTACCGATAGAAACATTTCCAGAACCCACAGTGTTTGATGATAGGGCATTAAATCCTACCGCAACATTATCTGAACCTAAAGAGTTACAGGATAACGTAAAAGATCCTACTGATGTATTTCTTGATCCATTGTAATTTAAACCTAAAGAATTATAACCGAAAGCAGAATTGTCTACAGAAGTTCTTCCGGTTAAGTTTAATTGAGATAAGACATTTTTTCCAGACTTTGTTGTTCTTGTGTCAGGAGTGGCAAAATTATTAGATACTAAATCTGCCCCTTCCATTAATCGACCAACAGAATCGGCTAAATCTATAAGCGCAATTCTTATATCTTCAGGAGATATAAGTCTAGATGTATTGTCTGGAAGAATTGTATTTATATACTCGATATACTCAGATTTTGATCTTATAGTCATATTAATCTTTATTTAAAGGAGATTTGTAGAGCTTCGATTTCAAATTTTAACGAGTCCCCAGCGTAAATAAATCTAGGATTATCTAGCCTTGATGCCATTATGACATTTCCCTCTCCTATGACATCACTATCTAAAATAGCCACCCCTGAAACCCATCCCCAGCCAATATTTTGTTTTGGGTCGTCTGGATCATATTCAGCTGCGGGCCAGTCTATTTGGAAACAGTTCTTGATAACGCCACTTCCAGCAGCATAATCTTCTTCTGTAAACTTCCAATTAACATTACCAGAATCAGCTGTATAGCCAAGATGATATCTAGAATATCGCGTGGCGGTTGTACCGTCCGAATAATACCGTGGAAGCTCTGGTAAATCAGCAGCAACTCGCAAAGGTCTATTTTCCAACTCGTTTGCCTCTGGATCGCCACTACAAAGAGCTATAGCTAGCGTGGTTGGCTTATTGAAAGTGCCACCCCTGAAAATATAATTCAATAACCCTGACTCAGCATAATCTGAAAGTGCTGCTTCTGCCATTTTGTTCTCCTAAAAAAGATCCTAGTATACATGTATGAAATATTATACACATTTTATGTGAGTCTATATAAAAAAAGAAAGCCACTCCAATTGGAATGGCTTCCCATTAGTATTAACTTTATTATCAGGTAAACTTAGAAGCTACCGAGGATAATTCTACGATTATCAAGAACGCCGAAGCCAAGTTCAGCAAATCCGTACCAACCAACTCTCTGCTGACGATGCAGAGTTGGGTCTTCGTGGATAGAAACCTGTTGCTTCATTGGCATAACGAAGCTATCGTTTGAGCCTTGATCAAGACCGATAACCAATTCGGTATCGCTACCCTGAACAGCACCGCCAAGACCAGTCTCGAAGAATGTTTGATATTCTTGACCTTCTCCAAGCTCATCAAGATCATGAAGGCTTACACCAAAGATATTGGTGATAGGAGCGCCGTCGCCACCTGCGTTGTAGATAGCAGTTCTGGTTGCGTCAGAAACCTGATCAAATCCCCAGTTACGTACATCTTCAAGCGCTTCAGGAGAAACGTAGAGGTCAGTCAAGCGTCCACGATTGCCGCTACCGGTGTTACCACCAGCATTACGACGCATAACAGTTTGCATCAAGCTGACAAGTCTCTTAGAGAACATACCAGCAGTTGCGTCACCGTCGTAAACCAAGATGTTGCGGTCAACACCAGCAGCAAGAAGGGTGTGCCATCCATCGTCATTCATTTTCTTGACGAAGCCAGCTTCCAAAACTTGCATAGCGCGAGCAGTGATGTCCCAACGAGCTTCGCGAGCATAACGAAGCAAGAAATCAATCGAGCTAGCGATTGAGTAAGTTGGGATCATGACGTAATCGCTCTCGACCGCACGCTCAGGAACGCGACCATGACCCGGATTGGTGTAAGCAACATGCTCACCCTCAAGTCCCGGAGCAAGAAGATCCAAAGGATATTCGGTGCTTCCACCCGGCTCTACATTAATCGTTTCAAAAATATTACCAAGAATATTACCGATTAAGACACCTTTGCGAAGAGGAAGTTCCAAAGCTTTGGCAAACTCTCTCTGCGCTGCGAGCGCGACTTCCATATCGGAGTCGCCACACTTGCGAAGCACTGAAATAAACTCTTCGCTAGGTCTTTCTGTATATGACATTATTTATTCTCCTTGTTAATTAATTAGGCACCGTGGTTAGGAAGATTGACATAAACTTTAGCGTAGCCGTCTGCGTCTTTTTGACTCATGAAACGACCAATAGCCAAGTTACCTGATCCTTCTGCGTCTGCGGCAGAAGTGCTGATATTACCAGCAACACTGTTCGATGCGTAAGCAACGTTGCCCGCAGCTGGTGTTCCATCAACATTGCTGGTAACAACCCATCCACGAGTCAAAACAGTGACCTTACCACCCTTTTGAACTTCATCTTTATATTGGTTAAGATGAGTTCTTGTGAGATCCTTATTAACAACGTCATTAAGAAGGATGCCAACTGGAACGTCGGTAACGGCAGCTGCTGCGTATTTAACCAAGTTAGCGCCTTGATCCATAGCAGCACCAGATGGATTGTTGTTAGCCGCATCTAAAACAACAACACCACCACGAGTAGCAGTCCCTTCGTTATAGAAGAAGCTGATATCTGTTGATTCTTCATATCTATCTGCTTTAAGAGCCATAGTTTAATCTCCTATTTTAATTATTTAGTTGAGAGTACGTTATTGGAAAGCCAGTCCGAAATGCTTGCTCTAGTTGACTCTACTTCGTCAACATCTGGAGTTGCATCTACAAGAGTTGCTTCAGAAGTTTCTACATCCTCAAGAAGTTCTGGAGTTACTTCAGCTTCAGCTTCTTCGTCAGCTTTAGCTTCTTTTTCCTTTTTCTTTTTTTCAATTGCTTCCTTCATTTCGGGAGGCATTGCTGCTTCAGCTTCATCTTCTTTCTTGTCTTTTTTTGCTTTCATTTTGTCATACATTTTTGCAACGATAACATCAAAAGCTTCGTCATTTACGGAATCAAAAGCGGCAAGAGTTTCCTCTGCTTCTTCTTGTTCAAAACCAGCTTCTACGAGAGCTGCCATTCTCTTTCTGCCCTTCTCTTTTTTCTTCATGTCTTCCATGTCTTTCATGGCGACAGAAAGTTCTTCTTGAGACTTAGTAAGAGCGTCTTCGAGTTCGGCAACGCGAGCCTGTGAACTTTTTATACTCTCTTCTAGTTCTGCAATGCTATTGTCTTTAGCTTCAATATCTGCTTGAAAAGACTCTACCTTGGAAGCAAATTCTTTATCTTTTGCTTCTTCGATTTGAGCTTTAATCGCGTCATTCTCGGATTTTGCAGTAGCAAGTTCAGCGCGAACTTCTTCCAGCTGCTTTTCCAGCAAGTTATCTGACATATTAAATTCTCCTATATTGAAATCAGAATTGTCATCTAAATTAAATGCTACACTTTTAAGAATTACACTTCTCGGATTAGCAGGTTTAGATACTAGACCCTTGCCAGAAAAAGAAATGTTTCTCAAAGCTCTACCTATTTTATATCCTTGATACTCTCCTGTTCCGCCGTAAGCTCTAAGATGTTTAGTTAAAAATGATGACTCCTCATCTATAGCTAAAACTTTCTTAGCGCCGTCGTCGTTTGATAGAGCGTAATCAAATCCGGCAAATAGACATTCCATCGAAACGTACCACTTGCCCCCATCTATTTCAGAGATTATTTTCTCCATTCTTTCGCGATTTTCTTCGCCAGTCCAGCTATTGTAAAGGACAGCTTGAGTAATAATATCAAAATCTTCAGGCATTTCTGAATCATTAGATACTGCCTTTCCGTCTTTTGTTAAAACATAGCTACCAGTAATATGTCCGATGATATCATTTTCATCGTGCATAAAGTTGAACTGTTTATCTTCAGGTGTGTTCCTTGCTGCCCAAGTTGGTTCTGGCATAAATACATCATCGTTTTTATTCCAGCCACAAGAAACTAACACAGACTCTAAATAATAGAGATCTATTTGGTCTTTGTTTTCAGCGAAAGCCCTGTCGGTAATAGTTGCTGGAACTTTAAAAGCGTCAGCTTTAATAGCCTCAGAGCAATATGCAACACTAGCGGTACTCTTAACGAGTTCGCCAATACCGTCATTTATTTCGTTTTGATATATTTTTATATTCATGTATTACCTCTACATTTAGTATACACAAAAAAATTATTTTTTTTAAAAAACGTGATTTTAACTATCCAGAAAATACTCTATGTAGCAAGAGATCGCATGTTTTCTAAAATTTTCAATGTTCATATTTTCTAAATTTGTATTAGTTGAATTTAGCCTTTCTTGAAGTTTCTGTGGCATCTTCTTAGTAGATCCTATAATCTTTTGTATTGATTCCACGGTGACTTCAGACATTGGATTGAGATTAGATAAGACATGAAGCTTGATCTCTTCTAGGTCATTTGCTTGAGATTTATTTAAACCTCTAAGATTTTTCTTTCCGAGTACAGATAAATACGCCTCGTTTGTTATTTCTGATATTTTGTCAAATGATTTGTTTGCCCAGACAATAAATTCAGCAACTCCCGGTTTAGATTTAGGCGTCTCAGTTCTCTGTTTTCTTGGTCCTTCGTCTAGTTTGTTTGCGGGCCTACCGTTTGGATTAACAGGTTTTTGTTTTTCTTTTTTCTCAGCCATCTTTTCGTTGATCTGCCCCTGCTTTTCCATTTTTTCTATTTCAAACTGCTTATTTGGATTATGATATGGACTGGCCTTTTCTGGTAAATTCTCTTTTGATCTATCTTTATCTTCTCTTTTTAATCTCATCTTTTCTACAGATGGAACCTCTTTAAATCTTTCCAGAACAGTTTCGTGGGAGATAATGTCCCTGTCTGCTAGTTGTATTAACAGGTTTTTCTCAGAGGCTTCGTCAGATAGGCTCATTTGATCGTACATAATGTGTGGAGACTTTCTGAAACCCATAGCCTTTCTGACTATTTCACACTCTTTCTCCCAAAAAGACGTTAACTGATCTCTTCCGTATTGCAATCTCTCAACCAAGGTTTTCAAAGAAATGAAGTTGTTTGTGAATCCTCCACCGTTTCCAGCTATACCCGTTAAGGTTGGAGGAACGCCCAGTCCTGCATATATACTATTGAGAACAGAGTTATATTTCTCAGATCCTAAGAATTTATATACTTGACTATTAGATTCAGTGTAAGAAAGCTCTGGACCCCAAACTAACTCCATCGTACCTCCACCAACATTACTAGAAAGTATATCTCTTAGTTTATTAATGGCAGCCTTATTAGGTAATATTTTATGATCTAGATTACCGAGAGTCCAAAGTCTAATATTCGAGATAGCACCGTCTAGAGCGGATAAATCAGCAAGTCGCATCTTCTCTAGCATAATAACATCGTCAAGAATAGCATAAATTAAGGGGTTGGCCCAGTTAGACCAATCATCCTTTTTGTAGTAAAACATAGAGAGTCTTTCTGGATCAAGCTCAATTTTCTTATCTCCATTTTTAATTCTAGACTTTACCTCTGGAGGTAACGTGTCAAGTAGATGGGCTGGTATAGCGCCGTCTTTAAAGTTGTCTAAGAAGCTTGTTGGAGAAAGCTCAAACTTCCTAGTACCTAGAAATAAATTAATATTACTGTCTTTGATTTCAAGAGATATAGGGTTAAAGAAATTATATCTCCAAGGTATTAAGTTCTTTTCAAAATTAGGAACTTCTACAACAATATCCTGCCCCATAGACTTGATGTATTTCGTTACTTCGGGGGTCATGTTAGCATAACTACGATATACTGGGACTTGACCAGCTCTATATAGAAGATTTAAGAATCTTTCAGATCTTTCTTTACCATTTATCTTCTTGAACCATTGCTGGTAAAATTTTTCTACGCTCCTATTCTCGTGAACAATATTGATACCCTGACAGCCGAAATCGCCCATTAGGTCGATGACATTTCTAATTATACCAACTTTTTCATATGCGTCCATACACATCTTAATGGCGCGTTTTTGTCTGTAGGGTACTCTTTCTTCTGGTCTAAAGGCGTAATAGTCAGAGGTTCTAAAACCGGGACGAACACTTCTGTTAGGCTCAATGTCCTTAAAATCTCTGTAGTGGTTAGCCTTGCTAACACCGCCATAGCTTTCACCAGCTTCTGAAAATTGTTGAAATGCAGTAGCTCTACTTGAAGCGTCTGAATCATTCCAAGTTATGAGAGATTTATCTTTGTTCATTTTGGTCCTTTTGGGTAATCTGATTGCAATTACATTGGTATTGTATTATACACAGATTAGTAGATATCTTTCATATTATCCGAAAACCAATTTGGACCAGTATATAGATTTTCTGTTTTCTTTTGATTTGAATCCTTTGGCATTGTAGAAGCAAAACCGCCAAAAAACTCGTACTGTTCTTGTGTAGGCATCCTAGCTAAAACTCTAGCTGCCATATTAGCCATGATTAAAGATGAGTATCGGTCTTTTCTCATCTTGCTCTTTTTGCCAGCAGCCACAACCACTTCTGGTGTATCCCACCTGTCGCGACCATTAGCAGTCTGGGTCATTTGGATCATGGATAATTCATCTTTAAGTTCTTCAATATCCATAACACATTCTTCTAGGGTGTCATACATTCTACCCTTCATGCCATCTTCAACGTTAGATATACCAATAGTAATAGAATCAAACCTTGGAAACAAAAGAACCTTATCTTCTAGGTCTTTTCTAAGCCCATGATTTGCCTCTGCTAACCAGTCATATTTTGCAAATTGGCACATTTCTAATATGTGTAATCCGCGTTGATCATCAGTATCTTTAGGCTTATCGTCGTCAATGGTGGGCCATATTTCGACTTCTCCCGGCTGGAGCTTATCTTTGTCGTGAAGGGATTCCATAACTGCGATACCACCACCCTGAGCGTCCATAGCAATGTGAATACATGGAAATAATTTCATCAAGTCTCTAATTTTTCTAGCGCAATAGGAGTAAAAATCAGTCTCAGTAGAATAGCCCTTCTTGACCTTTTCTTTGTGTTCTGAACGTGTAGTAGTCCAGCAATGAACAATGCGTCTATGATCTTGATTTATTTCAAGAACAATTATACTAAAATTATCAACTTCGGAAGCGGGGTCAACCCCAAATATATATTTTTTATTGGAATCTCCAATAAGTTTGGCTTCAAAGATTATGTCTTCGCCTTTTGAGTCTTTTATTGGCTCTTGATCACTAACAACACAAGATTCTATCAAAGACCTCTTAAAGAAACCCTCTGAGTCACGAGTAAAAACTGCTCCGAACTCCATCTGGTAGATACCAGCATGAACAGTTGCTTTCGATCTAGCAACCTGAGCAGCATCCATAAAGCCATCTGGAAGAAGTTCGTAGGGTATTCTCATGATTGAATACTCTGTCCAGTCAAAGTTTTCTGGAACGTCATCTCCACCAAAGACTTCTCTAAGTTTTATACTGTCCCCTTGGCTTTTTATGATGGACTTCCATCTCTTCCAGTATGTCGCAAAATGATTAAAGTCATAATAAGCGGTTCCACTTAGAATAATTTGGTTGTCTTTGTTCTCTAGCTTTTGCTCATCTTTACCTCTTATCTCTACGCCAAGCTCTCTTGCCTTTTTTTCTGACGCTAAACGTTTTACATTCTCGATAGGGTCAGAAGACACAGCAGCAAAACCAGCAACAACAGTCTCGAAGATATCGCGAGGAATAGAAGCAAACTCGTCAGAGATAATGTCATTAGCACGCTGACCTCTAATCTTCTGTCCATCACCAAGCGGTAAACAAGTAACCCTACTATCGTTAATACGCATAACGCAGCGATCCACATCTCGTCTAGGGCCAGAATTGGCATCGCATATATCCCTTAGTATTGGTGAATTATTCCATATTGTCTCCATGTATTCAAAAAGAACTTTAGACTGTCTAAACGCAGCGCCGACAACCACCACCTTTCTGTTTGGCAGCAGAAGCGCCCTCAACATGGAATATAAAGAAAGCATAAACGATTTACCAAATCCACGACTCGCTATTAGCATTGGAAACTTTCTATTCCATAGTTCATGTAGAATAAGGGCTTGTGATGGTAGGATTTGTATATTAAATATGTGCTTTACCAGAAAAGAGAAATATTCAGGTCTAGTCATCAACCAAGATAGCTTTAAATGGTAGTCATCTTCTGCACTATTTAAAATTGACATTGGGTTAAACAGATCTTTATCGTCTACATCTAGCTTCAGCCACGCTTCATCTATTTGTTTTAGTTTTTTATTCATTTATATATCCCGTCTACGAATCCATAGTATACTGCTTCTTCAGCGCTCATATACCAGTCTCCGTCTTTCATTTTTCTTTTTATAAAGGATTTTGTCTTAGATAAGTTATATTCTCTTTCTTTAAAATAAGCTCCGTATCTATAGCATTTCTCGGCGTATATAGAAACCATAGTTTCTGCGTTTTTCTTGTCTACTATTGAATAATTTTGTGCGCTAAGATAGTCTCCGGTCAAGTCACTAGATCCATAGTGACACATGAATACCGAATTAGGGGTTAGTAGTCTCTTGTTTGCGGACTGGATTATGATAGAACCCATAGAGCATAGCTGTGAGTATCCTATCATCGTTGTTTTACATTTACAGTTATTGATGGCGTCATAAATACCCATACCAGCATACCAACAGCCACCTACTGTTTGTAGATAGATCGTTATAGGTTCTTTGCTTATATTTTTTAGAAAGTTTATATTTTTATAAAAGTTTTGCAACATTCGGTGTTCTACACCAGCGCTTTCTCCTGAGTCGTCAAATTCATTTATGTATATCTCCCTATTCTTTACATCAATTCCATATGAATGAATCTCAGATATAACATCTCTATTCATGGTCATGATTTTCGCCCTATGGTATATTTCTCGTTGATTCTTTTTAGTAAACTACTTGTTAAGTCAAACGCACCTCTTTCGCTACCAGCAAATATTACGTGGACATCGTTAAAGACAGCGAACTCCATTAGGCACCTGAGTATGTATTTTCCTGTTATCTTTACCTTGCCCTTCAGTTCTTTTGGTATGTTAGCGCCCTCTGGAAACTTCATAACATCTTCCATAGAAAACTCACAAACTATAAACTTGTGTTCGTAGTCTCTCATTCTTTCTACTTCATTGTAGAAAGCATATTTACCTTTACCTAGATTTAGGGCGATTTCCGAAACACTGGCTTTTCTTTCTATACAAACCTTATCCTCCATGCCTAATATAGAGTAATCGCCTGTGTCTAGCTTTCTTTGTACGGTACCTTGACAGGTGTTAAACTTCTTGAAAAAGTAACCCTGTTGTTCTCTTGTGTCTCTTACGACGGTATATCCGGGTGCGGTTTTATATTTAGCCATTTTTACTTCTCACGATATCTTGAAATAGTCCTTGATAATGTTGTTCATGACCCGTTACCTTCTGGTGACAGTATCTACATAGTGTTATTCCGTTATCAACGTCATATCTCAATGTGGAGGCGCTTGCCCATTTTTGTATGTGGTGTGCATTTAAACTCTTTGTACGTTTGCATCCCGGCATCTGGCATTTAAAGCCATCTCTTTTGTATACCTTTACTCTCCAGTCTTTATAAACAGGGTCGTCATAGTTTCTTCTCATGGTGTCTCGATTTTAATTATTCTTACATCATAAAATATATCTTTTATAAATTCTAAAGTTTCCACAGAATGGTCTGACCTTAGTATTTTACTCGCGAGTTTATGCATAGCTTTATAACACGCGTCGTCTGGATCATTCGCTTCTACAAAGATTATGGGCGATGCGCTATTATAGTCTTCTAGATCATATTTTTTTAATCTAGATATAACTAAGGTTAGAATCATATGTACTTTGTAAATTTTCATTGTATATCATGTTGTACCATCATTTTAACTAAGTCCTCGAATGAATGTTTAGGTGTCCATCCTAGTTTGTTATTAGCTTTACTGCAATCTCCTCGTAGATAGTCAACTTCTGCTGGTCTATAAAACTCTGGGTCTTGAACTACATAGTCAGACCAATCGTCAATACCAACCTCTTTAAATGCAACATCTAAAAATTCTCTAATAGTATATGTGCGTCCTGTGCATATTACATAATCATCGGGACAGTCTTGCTGTAGCATCATCCACATCGCTTCACAATAGTCTCCTGCGTATCCCCAATCTCTATATGCGTCAAGATTACCTAATCTAAGTTTTGGGAAGTCAGCACTTTTTCCACTTTTTACAAATTCTCCGATCCATTTTGTAATCTTTCTCGTTACAAATTTTTCTCCTCTTCGTGGTCCCTCATGATTAAATAGAATACCGGCACTAGCATGTAGACCATAACCCTCTCTATATAACCTAGTCATGTAGTGAGCGGCACATTTAGCAATAGCATATGGACTTTGAGGTAGGAATTTAGTTTCTTCGTTTTGGTATTTGCTTTCAGATGTCATGCCAACCTGTATGTCGTAGTTGCTACCAAACATCTCACTACTACTTGCTTGATAAAATCTTGTGTTCATCATCTTTAAATCTACGATGCTTTGTAAAATATTTAAACAGCCTTTACCTGTGATATCCCAAGTTAAACCCGGTTGATTAAATGAGACCGCAACATGGGATTGCGCGGCAAGGTTATAGACTTCATCTACTTGACCGTGATAACTTAAAGTATTTAAAACGCTAGATTGGTCCGTAATATCTCCTTCAAGTAATTTAAATCTATTGTTATCATGAAGGTGTGAAATACGTGTCGTGTTATCTGTACTGGTTCTTCTTGATACACCATAAACGATGTAGCCCTTCTCTAGCAATAGATCCGCCAAATGACTTCCGTCCTGTCCCGTAACGCCGTAGATTATAGCTGTCTTCATTTTAGTCCTTGATTGTATCTGAGTTTAAAAAGGGTTGATCAACTTGTCCGTCTGTATATTTATGAAATCCTGAGAGTCGTTCTCTTTCTTTACGCATTGCTAGTCTCATTTTTTCCATCTCAATACCATACTGCTGAGTTATATCTGGATTACTCATCAAGTATGCTATCCATCCGGTAAGACTTTGTTTGCTATCTTCTAATCTTTTGACTCTTTGTTCCCTAGTCGCCTTCATTTCTTTAAGCATAGAGTTTTTCTTTGTTTGCAATTCTCTGTAGTCTTTGTTGAGTGATTCCTGTGAAGCCTTCAGAGAGGCCACCTGACGCTCCATATTAAACACCACGTCTACATTCTGCTGGTCAGGGTCGCGCGCTCTCTCGTCGCGTATGAGGGTCTCTAGAGCTGAAATCTGTTGTATGTTATCTTTGTTCTGCTTTAAAGACCTATTCATTAATAATTCAAGTTTAATTAAATCAACAACTTGTAGTTCTTCTGTTGGTATAACATCGTCACGAAACTGCGAAATGATTCTAGCCCAATGGTATTTGAATAGCTTTAGTTCATCTTCTGTAAACTGCTGCTGAACTTCTAACCAGTAGGGTCTGTTCTCTAGGTCGAAAGCTGCAATTTCTTCTCGTGAGGCGCCCTTGCCATGCTTTTTCTTGATAAAATTTTCTACACTTTCTGGATCTCTATCTAATTGTTCAGCAATTCTCTCTGGAGACTCCGTAAGAACATGACTTTCTATGTATTGTATCTCCTGCTTGGAGAACCTACCCTTTTTCATATCCAGCCTCCTCAATAATCTCGATAATCTTATCTACAACGTCTTGCTTCTTGTTTTTTGGAAGGTATATATTATTAATAAGTTTAAGGTAGTCCATTCTCATAGAAGCCGGTAGAAATCTATCAATGAAAGAAACGTAATGATCTAAATCAATAGAATTTTCAAGCTCAAAGTCTTCTTCGTCGTCCACGAGGTATTCTTCGTATTCAAGCTGTGCTGGCTGTAAAACCTTAATCCTGCTATTGTTGGCGTCAGATATGAAGTAATTATCTCTAACAAAATTCTTTAGACGGTTAGATAAATTGACACTTAGGAAGTTTTCTAACGGGCGTATACCATCATATCTGTCAACTGCCTCCATGCATATAATATAAGATTCTTGTTTTATGTCATGTACGTCATAACCATAGAATGTATATCTAGGAGCAATTCTATTAATAACTATTTCCATAGTGTCGAGTATTTCTTGTTCTGTCATGTTGGCAGGTATTTTCATTCTTCACCCCACATTAATGCGCGCCATCGTTCTCCGTTGTATCCCTCGAAGCATTGGTCTTTTTTGTTATACCTGATACTACCTTTAACGGGATTTCTATTATTAGAAATCAATATTGACCATAACTCATTTTGGTCTATAGATTGTATGACATCTTCATACATACCTAGTAAGGTATTATTTTGTAATTCTATTGGTGTTGGTTTGTACTTATCTGAACAACAGAGAGCGCTATTGGGTATTACGAATAGCGATTTCAGATCGTTGGGTATGAATGTAGATACAAGTAGGGTTTCCCCGTCTTGTAATTTAATTTTACTAAGCTGACCGCCTGTTCTATCAGGTGGTGCATTTCCATGAACGCAATATAGACTATCCAACCTTTGTATTGTTGTTTTTGATTTCGACTTCTTTACTAAAGCATATCCGTATTCTGAAAACCTGAAGGACTTAAAGTCCTTGGTAATACGAGCTAAATAAAAGAAGTGCGATCCGTTTTTGAGTGAATTAGCTAGATTTTCCGGGCCTGTTGGTATTTCTTTGTCTATTAATTCAAAGTTTACCGTCCCCTGAACAGGTACAGCCGCGCTTACAGCCGCCACTTGCGTCTGAAATAATTTCTTTTTCATCTAATAAATCCTTAATTGACTTGTCCTCTTGATCTAATTCCGAAGCAACCTGTCTGTCTAGACTAGCGGTAGCCTTGCATACCAGTTCTGATTCTACTTTTTTCATTTCTTTCTCCGAGTTTATAACCTTTCACTCTTATTATACACCAGCTACGGGGATTTGTCATAAATTTATATAAAAATATGATTAAAGCGCATAATTTAACTATAGTATAGTGGCAGAAATGCCGGGATTCTAAGAATTGATAGTTTTTTATAACGCAGTCACGTAAAAAATTTGTCCTGTCCGTGGCGCTTGGACGCGAAAGCAGATAAAAAATTTGATAAGATTGTTAGGAATTGGACTCAGGTGTTACCCGCTCCTGATACATTTGGCAGACGGTCGGTTTTAGTAATAAAAAATTAAGTAAGAATTTGCTTAGTTGTGAGTTGTTAGCTCTCACCCACAGGATCAAATCCAAGCAAGCGTCTGGTTGGTGGTTCTTTAATTAGTCTCTCATATCCTCCCACGCACCTCGGACTTGCTTGGTAGGATAAAAGCTAGGGGTTTATACAAACAGGTAAAGGTGATAAATGTTTTTTAGTCAGATGCGACAAGATGAAGCGGCAAACTATCTACTAAACAAGGATGGTGGATATTTTCTTGACATTGGGGCCGGTACCAACTGCGAGACCAACTGGAGACCACCCGGATACCATAGTGATACGCTATTTTTGGAGAAACAGAGGCAGTGGACGGGCATTTGCATAGACTTAGAGCAGTACTGGGTTGACTCCAGTAAGCTATTTCGCGATTGCCATCTGGTGCAGGCGGATTTAATTAAAGAAAATATTAATGATATACTTGAAAAATATAATTGCCCGAATATCATAGACTATGTGTCATTAGATGTGGATGCTGCTCAAAGTAAAGTTTTTAATGATTTCGACTTTGATAAATATAGATTTAGGTTTATGACAATTGAACATAACCTGTATATGTCAAAGAGCGATGATAGTCAGCTAGCCAAAGAGTGTCAGATATACAGAGATAAATTACATAGTTTAGGATATCTAATGCTTTGTAAGAATGTTATTTTTGATAATCATGGGGCTGTTGAAGATTGGTGGGTCGATGAAGAAACATTTCAACGGCATAGCGACTTGGTGGCGTCTGACATCAACTGTAAGGACATAAAAATATGATTAATCACCATGCACGAAGCATTGTAGAGTCCATGAGGGGCATTGCACGGGCTGTTATAGGACAGTTCAAGAAATATCTAACTGGAGGAATATGAGTGAGCAAGAAAAAAGAGAAGTTTGTTTCAAGATATGTAATAGACGATCAAGTGTGCAAACATTGCGGGACGAAGGTGTTTCTGATGATGAGCAAAACTAAATTCAAATGTGTTCTATGTAGATCGGTTAGGACCGAGAAGCGTCAATAGGGGTGGATTGGGTAATACATATACATAATTTATGGTTATTGTGTTTAAACCACCCCCCTCTTTCGGGGGGGAGGGGCGCGTTAACCGTTTGAAGATAAAACTCCCACCGATGTCAATAGCAAAAATGCAGAAAAAAGCAAAAAAAATATTTCCGAAATAATCCTAGAATAACTGCACACACCTATTGACTTTTGCCGATAAGTATGTATAATGGGAGACATACAAGAGACAACAACAATCAAACAAGTAATAAAAAACTTTCAGAATTACTAAAGATTGCTCTTGACAAATCCGATAACTATAGTATAATTAAGA
>Ga0070749_10000417_pt1 | contig 28745 bp, 38 predicted proteins | sample VirMetDEL_Nov_18_FD_75180 | JGI IMG/M metagenome (GOLD analysis project Ga0070749, IMG submission 75180) | Aqueous microbial communities from the Delaware River and Bay under freshwater to marine salinity gradient to study organic matter... | ecosystem: Environmental > Aquatic > Marine >...
ATACGCATCGAGACGCAACGTACTCGGGGAGTCAATCCGAGCTGGGAACTGTTCGAAACAGCTACTGGCCAGATGGGACGAATGCGTCTGGAGCCCAGTGACGGTTCTCTTGTCTTCGAAACCAACGATGGTGCCGGAGGCGGATGGGTCACCGCAGACCTGGGCGGAAGTGGTGACGTTGTTGGCCCTGCATCTTCCACTGATAACGCAGTGGCACGTTTCGACGGTACGACTGGCAAGCTGATTCAAGACAGCAACGCCACGCTGGGAGACAACGGTGGACTGTCTTTGACTGCCGCCGCTGCGTCCGAAGTGCTTGGCTCGTTCACTGCACACGCCAGCCAGACAGCGAATCTTGCGGAATGGAAGTCGAGCGGAGGCAACAAACTGCTGTCGATAGATGCCGATGGTCAACTTGTTTCCACACTCGACCCCAATGTTGGGGATTATGCTTTAACATCTGCGGCAAAACTGGGACTGGAGGCTGGGACAGAACTTTGGCTCAACACCCCATTACTGTATTTCCGGCAAGCCACCACAATCAACAACCCTTCTGGATTTGCGTTCAGTGTTGGCAACAACGCTTTTACAATCTCTCCTAACTCCGGGTCGTTTGCTTTTAAGAACAGCAATTTTCTCGCAACAAGCGCCCGGCTAAGATCGTCTGGCTCTTTGTCCGGTAATGCTGGAAACGATGAAACGGCAAAGCTGGACATCTACAGCTACACTTCAACGACTACGGTTTCAGGCACGATCGCAGAACTCTACACGTCAAGAATCGGCAAGCAGACGATTTCGCACGCCTCTACTGCAACAACATTCACAAATGCAGCCACGTTGGTTATTGAAGACGCTCCGGCAGCGGGATCAAACGTAACAATCACCAACAAATGGGCGATTTTGGTCAAGGCGGGAATTTCTAAGTTTGTTGATGTCGTACTGACAGGTATTCGACAGATGCTTGACAAGGGGTCACACCCCACACTGGCAACAGGTGAACTGGCCGATTATCGTAAAGGATCGCTCTATGTCATTGCGTACAATGACGGAGGGACAACCAAATACAGGTATTTGGACCTGACTTCCACGGATGCGGTCTGGACATACACCACCACAGCACCGTAGTAGAAAAGTAGAAACGGTATTCTAATGGCAAACAAAACACTGAAAGTAACGGCCCCTGAAGAACTGATCGCAGCTACCATTCAGGCGTTCGCCGCAATGGGGGTCAAGGAAGACGAGGCAACGAGTGATGAGGAGCACGCCATCGAAATGATGCTGGCAGACTTCCGCGCAAAGATCGTGACTCATCACGACACGCTGCGACGACAGGCCAGTCGTGAAGCAGATCGAGCGGCTACGGCGGCACAGAACGAATCGATCCGATCTCAACGGGACCGGGTCACGGTCACGATTGAATAACTTTCGCAGGACGAACAGATCATGGCGCAGACTTTCGAAACCACCAATCCGGGTGCGGATGGAGATACGGTTAAGACAGGCATTGTGAATAACGATGCCAAGGCAGCTACTCTCCAGTCCAACTGGTCAGGAGCCTCTGCGCCTTCCGACACCGTCACTGTCATCGGCCAGTTCTGGGTGGACACTTCCACTTCTCCTCCTGCCCTCAAGACGCTGGAAAGTAAATCTCCGGATGTCTGGAAAATTATTCCTACTCAGGGAGACGGGCAAGTAGATGCAGACACTCTGGGCACCGATTCTGTAACCACGGCAAAAATTGTCGACGAGAATGTGACCACAGAAAAACTGGCCCTTCTGGCAGTGGAAGCGGAGCAGTTGGCGGACAATGCCGTAGAGACTAACAAGCTCAATGATCTGGCAGTCACCACTGCAAAGATCAATGATCTGGCAGTGACGGAAGGAAAGCTGGCCGCTAATGCAGTGACTGCAACCAAGCTTGGGGCCAGTGCGGTCACCACAGCAAAGATCAATGATGCTGCAGTCACGGCTGCCAAACTGGGAACGGCGTCGGTTACCAATGCCAAGCTGGGAACGGACTCTGTCAGCACAACCAAGGTCGCCGACAACAGCATCACTGCAGCGAAACTCAAAGCAACGGGAAGCGACCCGTTTGTTTTCGGAAAACGCTCTACCGATCTGGTGCCTGTTGAAGTTCCGCTCACTTCCATTCAGGGCGGAGCAGGTCGAATCGTTTCTGCCTTGCCGACAAAAATGTCGCGAGGCTGCAACGCAATGGCGGTCCTCACCGAGAACAATGAAATTTTCATGATCGGTCCAACGACCTCGTATGCAGTCCCCAAGTACACTGCTTCCCGGACCTATGCGAAAAACTGGACACAGGTCTTGTTCAACGGCACGCCTGGCACCATCGTCGGAATCTACCTGACAGCCCGGTCAGGCTTCGCGATGGACGATGCAGGCGTCGTCTGGGCCTGGGGAGACAACACTTACGGACAACTCGGTCTGGGAGACACGACTCGCAGAGATTTCGCCACCGAAGTCACTGCGCTGCCTGCAATCTCCGACATCATCATTCCTGAGTCAGCTTACGTTGCACAGGACTGCGTCCTGTTCCTGACCACCGCAGGAGCCCTCTGGGCTACCGGCAACAATGCCAACGGTCAGCTCGGAGATGGGACCACGACGCAGCGCACGACTCCTGCCGCGATCACGATGGCAGGAATCAGCACAGTCACAGGAGCTTCCCTGGGCAACTCAGGAAGCACCGCCCACTGTCTTGCCTGGGATGCGTCCGGTGCTCTGGAAGGCTGGGGATACAACTCTTACGGACAGCTCGGAGACGGCTCCACCACGCAACGGACATCTCCTGTCTCGTTGACTCCTACAGGCGTCACCCTTGCGTCAACCTGTGGATGGAATGGGGGCGCTAATTCGCATTCCATCGCAGCCTCGGGAACCACGATCCGGGGAACCGGCTTCGATCGTTACGGACAACTGGGAGACGGCACCACGACTGAAAATTTCACGTCCTGGCAGACCGCCACTTATGCGGGCGCAGCCGTAGCCGCGATTGAGACCCTGCCCACCTACGGTTCCACGATTGTGCGGGACACTTCCGGCAATCTGTTCTCCACGGGACGAAACGGAGCAGGTCAGCTCGGTCTGGGAGACACCACGAATCGCAGCACGTTTACTGCCGTGACGATGGCGTCTGCAGCGACCAAGCACCGCATGCTGGCGGGATATGGGGACGGAGGTTCCTGCCTCTACCTGGGCTCAAATGGAGAGCTGTACGGAACTGGCTTGAACACGGCAGGACACCTTGCCCAGGGAGGGGTGGCTTCGTTGAGCAGCTTTACGAAGCTCAAGCGACCTCCGGGAAGCACGATCGCTGACTTTGTCGTGGCAGAATCCTACCCCGGCCTGGGCAATGGACAGGCCGCAGTCTTCGCACTGGACTCGGACGGCAAGCTGTTTGCTTCCGGCAAGCTGACCAATGTGGGGATCGGGAACCCGATGTACGGCAACGACACGGTGGATTCTCACCTGGTAATGGTGAGAGTTCCGGTGCTGTGACCGGATTCACAAAAGTGTGACACTGAACATGTGAATTTTGCACGTTCAGCACAAGCCCAGAAGAGTTCTGGACTTAGGTCAGAATTTGACTTTTGGCGGGTTTCCGACAAAACGTCGCAAGCCCAGAGGGGGGCGGGCCTTAGGTTTTTTTGCACGTTACTTCGCTGTGTTTTCAAATTGCTGGTAATATGGTGTTTTTCTCGATTAACTAATTGAGAAAAATGCTCTTTTTTCTCTCTCTTCTCTTAAATAGTAAAAAAGGAGTGGAGAATACTCTAAGTTCTAGGGCCACTTCAGGTTACAGCGACTGCTACGATGCATGTGAACAGGCAATTTCAAAAATACTGTAACTTTGTACAGGTTTGAGAATCAGTTGCTTTTAGGGCCATTCTTTGAGACACTGCTTCCTGAACCTCTTTTTTTTTCAGGAGCAGTCATGTCACGCGAGCCCTTCAAGTTTTCCACGGACCCGTTGTCTCATTAGCTCAGCTACTTCGAGAGACTCCGCGAGAGCGAGTTCTTCTCGAATAACTGGGAACAAGGACTCGGCAAATCCAAATGCTGTATCGACGAAGTCGCCTGGCTCTACAGCAAAGGACTCATTGATGGTCTGCTGGTTCTCGCGCCGAACGGCGTGCATGCGAACTGGATCGATGACGAGATTCCCAAGCATCTCCATGAGTCGGTGCAGCGTACGACGCACACCTACTACTCGCAGAAATCGAAAACGATCAAAGCGAAGAAGTCTCTGCAGGCATGCATTGATTCCAAAGGACTCGCTGTGCTGGTCATGTCTTACGATGCGTTGATGACCGCAGACGGGCATGTTGCGGCAAAGGCGTTCCTCACAAAGCGGCATGCCTACTACGTCGCGGATGAATCCACTCGGATTAAAAATCCTGTGGCACAGCGAACGAAGCGGGCACTGGCTTCTTCAAAGTACGCTCCGTATCGACGAATTCTTTCCGGCACGCCTGTGGCCAATGGTCCTTTTGACGTGTACAGCCAGATGAAGTTCGTTGATCCGAACTTCTGGAAAAAGCATGGTCCTTTCGGATCATTCGGCGAATTCAAAAACTGCTTCGGGGTATTCCGAGACTCTGCCAACCCGGCAACCGGCAGACTCTTCAAGCAGTGTGTGGGTTATCGCAACCTGCCGTATCTTCGATCGCTGCTGAAGGATGACATGGAGCGACTTCTGAAGAAAGATGTGCTCGACCTGCCGGAGAAGCTTTATCAGCGGCGATACTACGAAATGAGTTCTGCGCAGAAAAATCTGTACGACGAGCTGGAGACGATGGCCATTGCCATTCATGGCGAAGACATGATCGACGGCACGTTGCCGATCGTTCGCATGATTCGTCAGTACCAGGTGCTCTGTGGATACCTTCCTACGGAAGACGACAGTGGCGACAACCTGAGGCTGATCGGAGAAAAGAATCCTAGACTCGATTGCCTGTTCGACGCCTTGCCGGATTATTCGGGCAAAAAAATTATCTGGTGCAAATGGACCAAGGATGTCGATCTGATCATGGACAGAGCCCGGAAACTGAAGATCAGTGCCGTGCGATACGATGGACAGGTGCCGACGTTTGAGCGGAGACAGAACCTGAATGACTTTCGAAAAGACCCTTCGATTGAACTGTTTGTGACGAAGCAGTCCGTGGCAGGCGAAGGGCTGACGATCGTTGAGGCGACGACCTCGTTCTACTACTCCAACGACTGGCCCCTGGGCGCACGACTGCAGAGCGAAGACCGCAATCATCGCATCGGGCAATTCAATCCGGTGACTTATGTCGACATCTGCGCTCTTGGCACCAAAGACATGGATATCGTCGAAGCTCTGCAGAAGAAAATCGAGATTGCCTCGATCATTCTCGGCGACGAAGCGAAGGCATGGATCGGAAACAAGTACCTCCTGGGCCAGGCCCAGGAAGCGTCTCCGCTGGAAGATGCTCCGTTGACGGTCGAAGACGATGCTGCTGCTTATGAGAAATTTTTTCGAGTTAATGGTTGACTTTCACAGATAGGGCCGTCACACTCTGTCCTTCGATTCACAGCCAGGCAAGTTGTTGTTCCCTCACACAGGAGTTCCCACTCATGCCAGAGACAGCTGTCCCTGATTACTCTAACTTCATTGAAGAGGCTGCTCCTCTTCCTGAAGATAAAATGTCTCGCATCAACGCGCTGGTCCAGCGACAGTTGATGCTTGAGCGAAAACATGCCGAGGCGGAAAGTCTTCTCAAAAAAGTGAAGGCAGAGTTGGAGCTTATTTCCGATCAGGCCCTACCTGATCTCATGGATGACCTCGGCATCGAGTCGCTGAAGCTGACGGGAGGAGGCACGCTGAAGATCGACACCACGATCAGAGCGAGCCTCGGTCGCGCCAAAGACGAGGAAAGGGCGGAACAGGCCATTGCATGGTTGATTGCCAGTGGCCATCCCCACCTCGTTAAACATAACGTCTCTGTGCCGCTGACAGCTGGTCAGTCTGAGTTGGGAGCCAGACTCATTGAGGAGCTGGAAGCTTTAAGTGAGCGGCTCAACGAAGAGAATGAGGCATGGAGCCTTTGCGTAGAGGACAAGACAGACGTAAACCCCGGAACGCTGTCTGCTTTTGTCCGAGGCGAGTTGAAGGAAGGTCGAGAAGTTAGAGAAGACTTGCTCAACGTTCATCGTCAAAGACGTTGTAAAATTAAGGTGTGACGAATGTCTAGGAGAATGGATTTAACAGGAAAAGTATTTGGCAGGTGGACTGTAATCTCATTCGTAGAGAGGGACACTAATAGACAGTCTAAGTGGAAATGCATGTGTCTTTGCGGAGAAGCACGAGAAGTTGCAGCAGGTTTAGTATTGAGGCGAGGAGTCACGGCTGGAACCTGATTCAGACCAGCAGGAAGCCTGCGACCAGGCAGGAGTGGGTTCAATTCCCACCGTGACGCTTTGGTGCTCCCCTACCTAGTGGAGAGGTCTAGTCCGGCAGGACGTTCCCAGGGTGTAACCGTCGTGAGCCGGGGAAAGTAAAGTCACGACAATCAATTTCTTTCGGAGAGTTACGAACATGGCTAAGGCAAAAGCAGCGGAAACCAAGGAACTTGCAGTTCAGCAGAAAAATGAAATGGCCCTGGCAGCAGGCTACGGCGACTATGTGAACGACGGCTTTGACAACGTCACTTCGGAGGACTTGTCGATTCCGTTTCTGACTGTTCTGCAGTCAAACTCTCCGGAAGTGAAACCAAAGGCCAAGGGCGGTCTGGGCCTGCAGATCGGGAATCTGCTGAACACGGTCACGCAGGAAGCGTTCGACGGCGAGAAAGGCGTGGGACTGGTTCCTGCAATTACCCGTCATGAATGGGTCGAATGGGCTCCCCGAGATTCAGGGGATGGCTTTGTTGCTCGTTACGACTGCGATGACCCGCTGATTCTGGAAGCCAAGGCGACCCAGAAGTTCGGGGAATACAAGCACGGCGAGAACAATCTTGTCGAGACCTACTATGTCTACGGCGTGCTGTACGACGTGGAAACCCAGGACTCTCTGGGGCCGGTCGTCATTTCCTTCAGCAAGACGAAGATCAAACGATACAAGCGTTTGATCTCCGCGCTGCGATCCTTCCAACTCGCTGTCCCTGGGGAAAATGGAGAGCCTCGAAGAATCACTCCTCTGATGTATGCTCACTCGTTGACCGTCTGCTCCTGCGACGACAAGAACAACAAGGGTGAGTTTCAAAACTTCAACATCGTGCCTTCGCAGGGCGACCTCCGGTCGTCACTGATTGCGTCTGACGATCCAAGGTTCCAGGAAGCCGTGATGCTCAAAAAGAGCATCGACGCGGGAGAAGCAAAGGCGGCATACAGCTCAGCAGCTTCGAGCGAAGGCTTGCCAGTCGACGAAAACGGAGAGCCTGCTTTCTAAGCTGAAAGCTCCAGCAGCGAATGAAGCACAGGTTTCCGTGGAGACCAGGGGTGGCTGTGGGAACTGGCCTCTCTGGTCTCTTTTTTTATGAATGTTTCCAATGGAGTCACTGAACATGCAGTGGGGAGCACAACAGGAGAAAGCTCTGTCGCGAGTAGCGGCATGGCTGAAAAGTCCTGGGGATCAGCAGGTGTTTCGCCTGTTTGGTTACGCAGGTACTGGAAAAACAACTCTGGCAAAGCACTTTGCAGAGGGGATCAGCAGAGTCGCCTTTGGAGCCTACACCGGAAAGGCCGCACTGGTCCTAAGGCAGAAAGGGTGCATGAATGCGGCGACACTGCATTCCATGATTTATCTTCCTTCACCTAAAGGTGAGGCAGAAATCGCGCAGATGCGGGAAGACCTGTTTACGCTCAAACTGAACCTGTCCAAAGAAGGTCTGGAGGAGAACGAGATTCTGACGCATCGCCGAGTCAAGTTTCTGCAGGAGCAGATTCTCGACGAAAACGCGAGACTGAGTCAGCCTCGATTCACACTGAATCGAAACGCGGACATCAAGTCCTGTGACTTGATCATCGTGGACGAGGTCACGATGGTGGACACCAGGATGGGCGAAGACCTCTGCAGCTTCGGCGTGCCCATACTGGTACTGGGAGACCCTGGGCAGTTGCCGCCTGTCGGCGGAGCAGGGTACTTTACAAAGCAAAAGCCGGACGTTCTGCTGACAGAAATCCATCGTCAGGCCAAAGACGATCCGATCCTCAGATTGGCTACCCAGGTCCGCAAGAAGCAACCGCTGACCCTGGGCAAGTATGGGCGGTCAGAGGTAATCTCTCGCGCCGAACTGAAGGAACGCACTTCCCAGGTCCAGGACCTGGAAATGATTCTCTGTGGAAGAAATCTTACGCGGCGAGTTACTAATCAGAGACTGCGTGATCTGGCAGGCATTCAGGGAATCTACCCCACACCGGGCGAACAGCTGGTCTGCCTGAAGAATAATGCTCAGCTGGGGCTGCTCAACGGCGGGCTGTGGACGGTAGGCAGTGTGGATGAACATTCGGACGATCTTCGCAGGTACATGCAAGTCACGAGTAACGATGAGCCTCTGACGGCAGACGTGGAAGCCCTGTCCATGATCTTCCGGGGAGAAGATACGAGTGCGGTTGACTATTTCACGATTGCATCTGCACACTGGTTCGACTTTGGCAGTTGCCTGACGGTACATAAATCCCAAGGGAGTCAGTGGGATACTGGTCTGGTCATTGACGAGTCGTCATGCTTTCGCGGAAGCGAAGCCAACCATCTTTATACTGCACTGACCAGGTTCTGCAGTCAGGTCATTGTGGCAATTTGAAATTTGAGATCGTCAAGAAAAAGATGGGAGGATGAAGTGCGAGTAAGAGAATTACTTATCCTGGCGACGATGGTATTTGTTGCTGCAGGTCTGCTGGCAATGGCAGTTGCAGAAGACCTCTCCCCTCCACCTCGCGGAATAAGTACAGAGGCAGTCATTGAAGACTGGTACGATGGAGACACTGCTACCGTAACGATCAAGTTGCAGTGCAAGGTCAGACTGCTCGACTGCTGGGCACCGGAAGTGAAAGGTCCAGAAAGACCTTTGGGGCTCCAGTCCCGAGACCATCTCAGAAAGATGGTGCCCGAAGGAAGTACGGTGAGATTGTTCATCCCATCCACTGGCAGACTGGGAGACAGTCTCACCTTCGGACGCATCCTGGGATCAATGTGGATTGAGAACGAGGACGGATCGTTTATGAATGTCAGCGACCAGATGGTCAGAGACGGCTTTGCTACCAGAACAAAGGTGAAAAAATGAAATGGTTGATGTTTGCTGGTGTTTTCCTGGCAGGTTCGCCTGTCACAGCGCAGTCAGGAATGTTAATAGGTCCAGCAGAAGCGGAGCCTGGCAAACTGGTGATTCTGGATGCCAGTGACATCCCTTCCAGCGGTCGTACGTGGCAGGCCATTGCCTGCCCTCCGGAGTCGTTCGAAGTTGCTGATGATGGGCATCGGCTGTTCTTTGCCACTTCGAAGCCTGGCAGATACTGGTTTGTTTTCAGCTACACGGATGACGTGGACCAGCTAATCCAGGAGACTCGTTCCATCCAGAACGAAGTGTCCAGAACACTGGCGGAAAAAGAGCCGGTCATCGAAGAGCTGAGAGCTGCCCAGAAAGAATTGGACGTGGTGGTTACGTCTCTTCTGGACGCAAAGGTGTCTCCTCATTCGATCGTACATGAACTGATCATTACGGGAACTGTTCCCGACGATGACAAGATTACTCCTGACCCTGATCCGGTGATTCCTGACGGCAGATACCGGCTGGCGATGCTCAGTCGCGCAGAAGCTTTGAAGCTTCCTGACAGGGACGGGATTGACTCGGTAGCGTTTTGCTACCGAACGATTGCGGAGAGAATTACTCGCGGAGAGCTGAAGAGCCAGCCTGCTCGATTTGGGGAAGCGGTTATTCTGGCGACCGGAAAGCTGCTGGCAGAAACACTGACCTCGTCCCAGGCAAAGGTGTGGCGTCCCTGGGGAGGACAGGTCTCTTCAGAAATCACTCGCCTGCAGTCGCAGGGCGAGATCAGTACAGACGCCGATCTGGTCACCGCCTACATTGAAATCGCCACAGGTCTGGACTCTATTGACAGAGAGCAAGGGCCAGACCCACAACCGGCAAAAGAACCCGTGTCCTGGGTAGTGGTCGTGGAAGAAACGGCGGCACGCACCCCTGCGACGGCGAGGGTGACGGCAGACCTGAAATTCTGGGAGTCCCTGGAAGCCAGAGGAGTTCAGTTCAGGCAGTACGACAAAGACTCAGAAGAAGCGGAGCAGTACCTTTCCGGGATCGATATCAGTTCTCTTCCGGTGGTGCTGTTTCTGAGTAAAAGCGGAAAGGTGCTGGACAGGTTTCCGTTGCCTGTTGACACGGCCACCATCGAACGAAAGTTGAAACAATGAGTCCCAAGACGATTACGATTGGAAAAAAAGAATTCGGACTCGGCTGCCTGAAGCCGGACCCTACATTCGTATCTTCAGTTCCGGTCTTCGGAGACCGTGTCGAAACGCTCGACAGAAAAACCCTTGAACGACTGGCGAAGTCTCCTGTGGCAACTGGCAGGACACTTTTCTCAAGCAGCTGGATCATGAACCAGGGAAAGTACGGATCGTGCAACGGGTGGTCTGCGGCTTCTGCCTTGCGTCGAGCAAGACGCAGGTGCGGACACAAGGACGCGGTACTTTCAGGCACCTACGTTTACAGCCTGATCAACGGCAACCGTGACAACGGTTCGATGCTTGACGATGGAATGAGAGTCATCACTGAGCAGGGAGTCGCGACAGTTGATCGGGTTTCCCCAAGCCAGATTTACCGAAAGCAGTACAACACTGCCGCCGCTGACAGAGAGGCGTCCCGATTCAAAGCACTTGAATGCTATCGGCTCGAAATGATTGACGAGCTGTGGACAGCACTGGCCCTTGGCTGGGACTGTGTGGTAGTGGTTCATGCCAACAGCAGCTTTTCGAAACTAAACTCAAAAGGCATTGCCGGATACAGCAGAGGCATGGGCAATCATGCGGTCGGCGCAGACGGCCTGCTGTGGGTTGGCGGAGAAATCGTGGCAGACGGCTGGAACCATTGGGGGCTTCAGTATGGAGACATGGGCCGCATGTTCTTAACGTATCGGCACTTCGAAGAGACCATCGGAGTGCATTCTTTTTACGCGATTCGTTCTGCTACCGACGACGGTGACGAACGACCGCCTAGACCAATAAGGTAGCGAAGTATGTCACTCACCGTAGACGAATTCACCGAAAGGTGCATCAAGCGAGCAAAAGCTTCGGTAGGAAGCTCTCCGGAAGTTTCCCCAGGAAAGGTGGGGATTCTCTGGGAGAGCCTTCTGCCGTCCATTATTCAGGCAGCCATGCTGGCAATCATGGACTCCCTGGGAAATTGTGGGCAGACCAGTACATCTGAAAAACTGGCCCTTATTAACAGCAACACGGTGGCATCGCGATACCGTGTGCATCTTGCAGTGAATCGCGCAATCGCTGAAAAAAAGGTGCCTTGGAGAGAAGCTGCTTCTCTTCGAGTCACTTCGCGAGAAGCCATTCTTGAGGAAGCAAAGGAAACGCCCGATGATGAGCTGGTGCCCGTCCTGGAGGAAGTGGACAGTTATCATTTTAACGCTGACAATGCCTGGGGATTTGCTGGCTGAAAATCCCTTCGACCTGATCGGCAGAAAGTGGTTCAACTCAACCCTCTCCTGGGAAATAGCGGTACAGGAAAGGGTTGATCTGGGAACCGTTATTCCGCCTGACCAGTGGAAGAAGAAGAAGCCGGTAATGACTCTGTTTGTTACCGATGGTTGCGGACCATGTGCTTCCGCAAAGGCTGCGTTGACAGCCTCCCGGTCCTCGTTGCCCGTGCAAATAGCCGTCGTCCATACGAACAGTGGAAAAGTCCCAGGGTGGGTTCGTGCTTTTCCGACGTTTTACTGGCAGGCGGCAGACGGAACCTGGCGACAACGTGCAGGATGGCCAGGAACGGATGCCCTGATGTCATCCTGGAGGCAGACACAGGCGGAGAAGAGCCCTGTCAGATACACGGGCAGGTCACAGACACAATGGACTTTTCCAGGAAACGATCGGGCTGATCTGATTCAGCACCTGCAGACAGGGCAGCACGCCGGAAAATTCACAAAGCAGCAACTGCATGCCATGACGTTCGAGGAACTTCTCTCGCTGCATGCTGATGATCATACGGGACAGGTCGCATGGGAACAGCTTTCCCGGCCACCTCCCTGACAGAGAGGCTTCGGACAGAGCTTTGGTCAGGGCATCGTTTAGGATGCCCTGACTTTTTTTATCAGGAGCATGCGATGAGCATCACAAGATTCCACGTTCCGATCATGGGATTCACTCAGGACCAGTCCAGAGAGTCGGGGATGGAAAAACTTTGGCGAAGGCTGCGAAGAAATCTGCCTCTGGAAACGCAGTGTCTGGTCCACCCTCAGACATGGGACGCGGACTTCGACTCTCTTGCCGAGTTCTTCTGGCGAAACGGAACGTCGGCCACCGTGGTCAACATTTACGCCTACTCCTGGGGCTGTGGTCATGGATTTGTAAAGCTTGCGAAGGCTCTGCAGGCCAGAGGCATCCAAGTGCCTGAAGCGGTTCTCTGCGACCCTGTCTTTCATTCCTGGCTGCGTCCGTGGAGAGGCATTTTTCACGCCTCTCTCAATCCTCCTATCGTGGCCCCTGCCAACGTGTGGAAGGTCCACAGTTTTTATCAGCGACTCAATACTCCGCAGGGAACTCGCATCGTCATGAAAAACAAAGCCGGACAGCAATCAGAGCCGGTACTCCTGGAGTACACTCATCAGTACATGGACGATGCAAAAGAGTTTCACCGAAAGGTGCTGGAAGTTGTGGAAAAAGGGAATCGCAGAAAATACGCTGAATGAGAGTTGACATTGTTTTTAGGGCCACCTAGCCTACCTCCCTGAAATTTCCGGGAAATGGCCTGCTTAGAGGTACTGTTGTGAAAGTATTGAGTCTGTTTGATTTCTCGACGTATGCCCTGAAACCGTGGCATGAAGCAGGACACGAAACAATTGCGATCGACACTCTGCACTTCAGTCTGGACGCCCGACCATTCCAGCCCAGGCAGTGCTGGGCGTCCCGTCGATACACGACGGACCTTTCGCTGCCGGGTGCCTCTGATCTCCTGGCAGACATGCGGCCTGATTTGATTCTGGCCTTTCCTCCCTGCACCGACCTCGCTGTGTCTGGTGCCAAGCACTTCGCGAAGAAGTTCGCCGCCGATCCTGAGTTTCAGAAGAAGGCCGTAGACCTGTGCCGTCTCGCAGAAACAGTCGCCAACGAGTGCGGATGCCCGTGGATGACAGAGAACCCCCTGGGCTGTCTGTCAACGCACTGGCGAAAGCCTGACTGGACATTTCACCCGTGGGAGTACGGCGGCATGTTGAAGGGAAAAGAAGCCGTACATCCCGACTGGCCGGAGTTCGTCGCTAAGCGAGACTGCTACCCGAAACGAACAGGTATCTGGTGCGGCAATGGGTTCCACATGCCGGACAGCGTACCTGCAAGGGTCATGCCTGACGGTCAGCGCATGTCATTCCCTGAATGGCAGGCTCAGGACGAGTCGAGAAGGTTCTCGATTCAGTTTCGGAAACTCGGCGGCAGCTCACTCAAGACAAAGCTTATTCGGAGTCTGACTCCGCGAGGATTCGCGGCGGCGGTTCATGCGTTTAATGATCCTGGAAAAATAAAATGAACAAAACTCACGGAAACAAAACTCACGGAGCAACAGGCACCAGCGAATATGCGACGTGGATCAACATTCGACGGAAGCAGCCAGTGGATGCTGTCTGGTATAACAGCTTCTCCGTCTTCTTTTCAGATGTAGGTCCACGACCTTTTGGAAAGCAGCTTCGCAGAATAGACACCTCTAGGCCGTATGGTCCTTCAAACTGGAAATGGATGTAGGAGCAACTCCTTATGGTCCTTTACTGCCAGAAATGTGATAAGTATCCGGTCAAAAAAGGATTTCGTTTCTGCGCCGTCTGTAAGGTGCAGGTGGAAAAAGAAATCCATGAAAGCAACTACCTGACCAAAACAATGTTTCCGAAAAAATACCGAGGCAGAAATGCCAGGGAAGCCCCAGAAAGACAAGACTGATGATTCACTACTATGTGGAGTCCATTGCCGAAGCGTGGAAAACCGTTTGCAAGCATCACCTGGAATTCTCTAGGAATGTAATGGACCTTTCACTTTCAAAAGCAGGACCATGTGCCCTGTCAATCACGTCTCCGGAAAATCGAATCCCCAGCAAAGAATGCGTTCCGTTCATTCCGTTCTGGTTGTCGATCCTCTCCATGACTGCAGAGGACAGTTCTCCGGAACTGATCCAGAAGCACATCCCTCAGATTTCCGGGTTCCAGGACATGTCGGGGAGATTCTCACTCGCAATGGGAGCCAGGCTGAGAAGGAACTTTGGTTTCGACCAGTACGACATGCTGCTTAGAAACCTGCGAGAAGGAATGCAGTTGCTGCCTGTCATGCTGTTTGATGCAGAGCATGACAACCGTCTGATGAATCGCCTCTCTTCTCTGTCTGTCGTGTTTTCGATTCTGAACGATCGAATCGAAGTCCTGGTAACGATGGACAGTGTGCTGGTACATGAGGTGCCGTTTCATTCAGAACTGTGTGTGATTTCCTTGTGGCAGGAAATGCTCTGTCAGGAGATGGGAAAACGGATCGGTCCTATGGAAGTGGTCTGCGGAGCCACGGTCGCGATGCAGGACGAACATCCGAAATTGCGGAAGGTTGTGCAGGGAACTTACCTGCCACAGGCAAAGAACAGTCCTTTGCTGGAGGATGACGTAGAGCAGCTTCAGACAGAGTTCAAAGCTTGGCCCTTAGTAGGGGCATCGGGCAAAGGCTACCGTTCCTGCTTCTTTCGAAAGACCGTCATTCCAATGGCGGTTGTTTGCCAGGAAATCAATCGAAAGGACTCTACTTTCGAGCAAAAGAAGTCCGCTGCTTTAATTGCAGCGGAACGTGTGGCCGACGAAGGCTGGAAATCCCATGTAACTCACTGGATTCAGAATTATTTTGAGGACGTGTCTGAATGAGCAGAATGTCTCACGCCGAACGACAAAGACGCAGGCAGATGATTGTAAGAGACGCCAAAGAAGGCGTCCTGAAAGAGCTGCTGATGCAGCGGTACGGAGTCAGCGAGACTCTTGTCAAAAGCTGCTGTCAGGACGCGGGAGTGGTGCTGCAACGCTCCCCTGTCCCGCTGGAAGAGAAGTGTTTTCGATTTCTGAAACATCTTCAGAACGGAGCAACAGCAGAAGCAGCCGCTGCCCACTTGGGCATCAATCAGAGAATGAAAGAGCGAATGCTTCGCGCCGCAACGAGTGCAGGATTCCTGACATAGGATTAACCAGATGCAGCTGACAATGTTCCCACCAGAGACGAGCTGGAAAATGCCTTCCCTGGAAGAGTTGCCTGACTGGAACAGCTTTTCCCGAGTAGGCTTCGACGTAGAAACGAAAGACCCTTCCCTGGGCCAGGGACTCGGTCCAGGTGTGAGGCGGGGCGGGCACATTGTCGGCTACTGCCTGCACTTCGAAGACTTTCGTTCATTCTATCTGCCAGTGCGACATGTCAACGGTCAGAACCTGGAGTTTGATCCGGTTGACAGGTACATCAGAGACAACGTCAAGAGGTTTTCCGGATCGATCGTCGGAGCAAATCTTTCATATGACCTCGATTACCTTTGCGAAGAAATAGGGTCCGAGCTGGGACAGCAGGTCTTTCCCCAGGTGAAGGCTTTTTTAGACACTCAGATCGCAGAGCCTCTGATTGACGAGAACCAGTTCAAGTTTGGACTGGACGCACTTGCTGCCAGGCACGGACTGCCCCAGAAGGAAGAAGTCCTTCTCAAGCAAGTGGCGTACGAGTTCGGGTCGCATAAAGGAAAACGAGGCAAGGGCAAACGAATCCCTCTGTCACCAAAGTCTGACCTGCACAAGCTCCCTGCTCCGTATGTAGGACCATACGGAGAGTGGGACGCTGAACTTCCCTGCAGAATCATGCGAAAGCAGGAGAAGATCATTGATGAAAATGATCTGTGGCAGATATTTAGAATTGAGTCTCGCTGCTTGCCTGCGCTGGTAGACATGACTCGCAGAGGGGTTCGAATCGATTTCGACAAGATGCAGAAAATCGAAGAGTGGATTCTTGCCCAGGAAGAGATTGCGTTGGGGACGGTACATCGTGTGACAGGGGTCCGGTTGTCGGCAGACGATCTTGCACTGCCGGATGCAGTTGCACAGCCTCTGAAATACATCGGAGCGAAACTCAAACGGAATGCGAAGAACGATCAGTACAACATCGACGCTTCCGTACTGCGAGGACTGAAGCATCCGGTCGCCGATGCTTTGCTCACTGCGCGAAAGGTCAACAAGGTCCGTCGCGACTTCATTGCAGGGATTCGACAGCATGCCATAGGCGACCGTCTTCACTGCTCATTCAATCAACTCAAAGGTGAAAAGACGGGCGGAGGAAAAGGTCTGCAGGGAGCAGGCACAGGGCGTCTCAGTTCCTCGCATGTCAACATTCAGCAGCAGCCGTCACCCAAAGACACCGACCCTGACACCATGCGAGTAGAGGACCATCTGAGCCTCATGTGGAGACAGGTCTACGTTCCCGAGGAAGGCGGACAGTGGGCATGCCTGGACTATTCTCAGCAGGAGCCCAGGATTCTGCACCATTATGCTGAACTCTGTCGCTGTCCCGGAGCGAGAGAAGCTGCTCAGAAATATCGTGACGATCCGAAGTGTGACAACCATCAGATGATGGCCGACCTGACAGGGCTTAAGCGAAAGGTTGCGAAGATCATCTATCTTGGGAAGTGTTACCGGATGGGCGGCGCAAAATTCGCCCGCTCCCTGGGCTTACCCACTGAGGTGAAAGTCTACGACTTCGGAGAAAGGAAGGGCCAGAAGTACGAGACGGCTGGCCCGGAAGCCCAGGCAATTCTGGATGCGTTTCGGAAGGGGGCTCCGTACGTTGACAAGCTTGCGGAACTTGCGGAGCAGCAGGGAATGCAGAAAGGGTACATCAAGACATTGCTGGGAAGGCATTGCCATTTTCCAAAAGAAATGAAGGACAATCCCAGCGGAGGTTCTCAGGTCTGGACTGGAAATTACCTGGACGGCTACAAGGCATTGAACAAATTGATTCAAGGCAGTGCTGCCGATCAGACGAAGATGGCCCTTGTAGAGGCGTACGAAGCAGGCATCAAGGTAGGGATTCAGGTGCATGACGAGCTGGACCTGACGATCTACGATCGAAGCGAGGCAGAACGTCTGGCAGAGATTATGAGGGAATGTGTTCCGCTCCGGGTTCCCAGTGCCGTGGACATTGAGATCGGCCCTAACTGGGGAGAAATTAAGTAATGGACTCTCAGTATGTTGAGCGGCATTGTCCGTATTGTGGAAAGAGGGCTGGAATTGCTGGCCCTTACTCAGTACAATGTGAGTTCTGCAGTGCCACTGGTCCTACCGGAGGACGCGACAACCGCCACTCGCGTTGACCGATTTGTTCCGCCCCACTTCAGTTGGTGGCGGCGAGAGACTTCCAATTTCAAAACACGCGGCAACCGCCGCTCAACTGCAAGTGATTGTTATGTCTGATCCACGATTCCAGCACACCGCAGAAGAACTGCGACACGTTGCCGACATACTTGACGTGCTGAATGCTGGTTGCACGGCTCAGTCTGTAGGGGCGGCTGGTGGGATACTTGATATCTACTGGTGCGAAGCAAAGATGGGCGTGATTGACCGCGACGAAGAAACGTGGGTGTATTTCCCCGGTGCCCGTCCAGTGCCACAGCGGACGGGTGATGTTGCGTGGGAGTCCCAAGAGCCTGACGCCATTGTGCGAGTCGAAGTTGTCGGTTCCATCGGATATGAGGTTTGGATTCACAGCGACACATTCGTGAAACCGGATGACGCTACCGAACACGCACGACAGATCAGTAAAGGGCATCCGTTGGAGTCAGTGTTGAAGTGGTGCTACGAGTCGACTGATGTCCCTCCAGAGATTCATGATGCAGCAGCGAAGATGCTGAACGCGGGATCAATGGCACACGGGTTTCATGAGGCATAACGCCCCGCTTAACTTGGCGGCGGCGAGGGAGTCCCAATTTCAAAACACGCGGCGACCGCCGCTCAAAGTTGGAGCGATTGTTATGCCTTTTTTGCACATCTTCCTAAACGCGGGTCGGACGGAGCGATACGAGTTCGGGTTCAACGCGGAATGCCCGCCTTGCGTTGGTGATGTGGTTGACCTGTTCTTCCGGGAGCCAGGCACAACAGATGCAGACGCGGAGATACTGGAGTGCCGGGTTGTGAAGCGGCAATGGTTTCTCCGCTACTATTCGAAGGAAGACGACGAGTGCGAATTGACGGTTGAGACAGACGATCCGATACCGGACGGGTACGTGCCAGATTCGGAAGCCTGGCCATCAGAAACGTGGACCGAACGGAAGTCATTGCTGAGACAGATTACTGAGGTATAACGCCCTTCGGTTTAGCCGTGCCGAACGCTCGGCACGGCAATGAAAATTCAACTCTCTTTGAGGCATCGGCTACAACCGATTGTTCTACTGTCATGACACGACACGTCGACAAAGATTGTTTCAACTGCGGCGACCCACTGGAGAGTTGCCAGTGTGGCCAGACCGAGACGTATGACAGCAGCGAAGGGCCGATTTGCCCTTTTTGCGGGCACCTGAATAAAGCCTGCGACTCGGACGGGCAGCTCTACAGCGAGTCAATTGACGAATACGACTGCAACGACTGCGGCAAGAAATTCGATGTGAGCGTTGGCATTATGTTTTCGTGGAGTGCTTCGCGGCCTGAGCAGTAGAACTATTGCTTATATGCGCTGGATAATTTTCAATTCGAACTTGACAGGATTTTTCCGTGGTCCTAAGATCGGCCATGTTGCTGCGGTTACCTTCACTTCTACCAGGAGAAGACTCATGAAGACTTTGTTGCTGGCGGTTGCGGTGTTTTTGACTTCGAGTCTCTGCCATGCTGAAATCGTGTGGCAAAACGGTCGCTACGTTCAATACGCTCCGGTGTACCAGTACCCGGCGAACGTCTACTCTCGCGACTATTCTCAGTCGCACAACCGAACCGACTACGCGCTCGGAATCAATCGGTACGCTACTCCGTACCCCAGCTATGGGTACGTCAACAGGTACTCTCCCAGCTACCAGTGGGGATACAGTCTCGGACGCAGGCTTCGAGGATGCAGATAGCAGGCAAGCAAGCTTTGGACCTCTCGAATGAAGCAGCTTCTCCCTGCGGCAATGTCCGATACTTCAGGGATCGCAGCCACGGCGAACTTGGGAAGCCAACCTCGGGAGGAGCCCGAATACGTGAGCAGGCTTCTGTGCGGTGAAAGCTGAGCAGTTGTCACGGGGTGACAGTCGGGAGAGACCGGCATCAGGAGCCATCGACTAACGGTTAAGTCGCCCCGCCTCGCGGGGAAATTCAGGTTCGAATCCTGTCGCTCCACTCTCACCTTGTCGGGTGAGAAATTCTGAGGTCGTGCTCAGACACCAGTCCGATTCTTCTGTTATTGCAGAATGCCTTCGGGTGGTTTTTGAAATCGTTCTTTGGAATCCGAGACGGCCAGCCTGCGGAATCAGGTTTGTAGTGACTCCGGGGTGACGCAGGCTGGCTTTTGTTGTTTTCATGGAGGATTTAAGATGCTGGTACTGTCGAGAGAAAAAAATGAGAAGATAGTCATTAACGACAACATCGTAATCACGATCGTCGACATTCGTGGGGACAAGGTTCGACTGGGCATCGAAGCTCCCAAAGAGGTGTCCGTTCATCGGCAGGAAGTCTACGAAGCGATCAAGCGAGAGCAGCAGTAAGGGTTGGTCGCCCACAGGTAAGGGCCAGAGCAGAAATGCTCTGGCCCTTTTTGTCTCACCCTCAAATGAAAGAATCTCATGGCCAGAGAAAGGAAATCCACTTCAAAGGCAACCTCGCCTTTGAAGTGGCACTGAAGACGGCGGCAAGCATTACCTCCGCCAGAAAATCTGGGAACTTGCTCCCACCAGTTACGTCACGAGAATCATTCCGTTTGCGGGAGCGATCAACGAATACTGGGACTGGACATGCCCTCACTGCGGAAGCATTCCGCCAGACCATGAGAAAAGCTGTCCGGGAATCGCTGAGGTCGTCAACGACATCGACGACTCCCTGACAAACTTTTACCGGGTGCTCCGATCGTCTCAGCGAGACGAGTTGATAGAGCAGCTCAGACTCACGCCGTTCCATGAATCGGACTTCAACTACGCACTGTCCGAAAGTCCGGAACTGCACGGAAGAGTAGGTCGCGCCTGGGCATTCTTCGTCAAATATAGAATGTCCCGACAGGCCCTGGGCAAGGAGTTTGCGACTCCTACCTGCAACCGAACCAGGAGACAGGGAAACGAGCAGACATCGGCTTGGATGTCTGCGGTCGACGGCCTGGAAGCGTGCGTGCATCGATTGAGCAGAACCATGATCTATTCGAGGTCCGCACTGTCCGTGCTGCGAGCGTTTTCAAAGCCGTCTGCTTTCGCGTATCTTGACCCGCCCTACCATCCGGAAACCCGCGTGGCAGGGGAATACGCCCATGAAATGACGGCGCAGGATCACGCAGACCTGCTGACATACCTGGGCAAGTTCAGGGGCAGGTTCCTGCTCTCAGGGTATCGCTGCGAAATGTATGACGACTTCGCAGGGCAGAATGACTGGGAACGTATTGACGTTCCGCAGAAAGTGCATTCCAGCTCCGCGACTGACAAGCCTGTTCGTGTTGAAAGCTTTTGGAGAAATTACCGTGAGCAGTGAGGCAATGGTGTTTAATGATCGGCAAGGGGTCGTGCTGGACGACATTGCCCGGTTCTGGAAGGCCGACAAGCAGAGCGAGGGGCAAAACATTCCGTGTCTTTTTTTCGTGGACATTCGGGGCAGCAGCTTCCACGTCACCTACTCCGAGAGTGCCCAAGGCAGGCATCTGCGGGACGAGGAGTTCTCTGAACTGGTTCGGAAGCTATGAGCAGGAAGCCCAGGGCGGAGGCGGGTGATCGTCGCGAGGTGGTCCTCGCCTTGAAGGAGCTGCACGCATTTCCCGTGGAAAACCCCGTTTTCCCCGGGACTCCCGACGTTGCGTACATTGGAGGATGGATTGAACTGAAGAGGCTGGCTGCCTGGCCGAAAAGAGCCAGCACAAAGGTCCGCATCGACCATTACACGATCCAGCAGAGGGCGTGGGCGAGAATGCATCATCACCGAGGTGGCCAGTCGTACTGGCTGCTTCGTGTTCAGCGCGAATGGCTACTGCTGCACGGTGCCGTCGCGGCTGAAGTGGTAGGCTCGTTGACCAGAGAGGAGCTAATAGGCAGAGCCCTGCTCTACATGAGTCAGGGATTTAACGGTGACCAACTTTTGCAGACGCTAAGGGAATTATCATGCAGGGCGACACACAGGCTGCCCTAGCCTTTTTACAGCAGTGGGAACCAGACGGTCCTTGGGTACTGACCGGGATTTCGATTGACAAGAAGTCGATCCTGACCAAAGCCTTCACTGCAGACCAGACCGAGGAAATGGAAAAATGGATAGACCAGTACAATGGAAATCGCAACGTCTACTTCAACGTGAATCCGTCCCGAATTCTGATGGACAAAAAATCGGAACGAGCGAACGTACAGGCATTGGCATGGCTGCATGTCGATATCGATCCCAGGGCTGGTGAGGATCATGAGTCTGAAAGACAACGCGCTCTTTCCCTGCTGACATCTCCTCCAGGGGGCGTCCCTGCTCCCACCGTGATCATTGACTCGGGAGGAGGCTATCAGGGATTCTGGGCTCTGTCTGAACCGTTTGAGATCGGCGGACTTCCGGAGCGGTACGAAGAGGCTGCGAGGTACAACAAGCAGCTGGAAATCATTTTCCATGCAGACAATTGTCACAACGTCGATCGCATCATGCGACTGCCAGGGACGGTCAATGTTCCGGACAAGAAAAAGGCTGCCAAAGGTCGAGTGGCAGCACTGGCGAAACTGACACTGTTCGATGCCGAGCGAGTCTATCCGTTGAGTCAGTTCAAGCCGTGCGCCGCCTCATCCCAGGTGACGGGTGGAGGTTCGCTGCAGTCTGCTCCTCGCAACAATGTGATGCTGACCACCACGGTTCCTCGGCTCGACACTGTCGATGACCTTGACGAATGGAATGTCAGCGACCGACTGAAAGTCATCGTGGTCAACGGACGTGATCCGGATAACCTGAAGCCGAAGGACGACAGCAGGTCCGCTTGGCTGTTTGACTGTCTTTGCGGGCTGACTCGTGCAATGGTGCCTGACGAGACCATCATGGCCATCCTGCTCGACCCTGACTTCAAGATCAGTGAGTCCGTTCTGGACAAAGGCGCAGAGGCAGAAAACTACGCCCTGCGTCAACTCAGTCGAGCAAAGGAACATGTCGAAGAGCCGATCCTGCAGGAGCTGAACGACAAACATGCGGTTGTCGAAAGTCTCGCCGGGAAATGCGTAACAATCGAGGAAGTCCAGGAGCCGGTGGCGGAAGGAAAGTGGAGGTCTCGACTGGTCGTGCAGAGCTTCAGCGACTTCCGAAACAGGTACTGCAATCGCTGGGTCACGGTAGGAAAAAAGAAGAGTGGAGAAGCCGTAATTGAACCTGCAGGAGCATGGTGGCTGAAGTCTCCGCACCGCAGACAGTATCAGGGGCTCACCTTCGCCCCTGGACGAGAGGTCGAAGGATTTTACAACTTGTGGAGAGGCTTTGCGGTGCAGGCCATTCCTGGCGACTGCAGCATGTATTTGACGCACCTGCAGGACGTGATTTGCAAAGGCAACTCTCAGCACTTCGAATATCTGATCGGCTGGATGGCCCGCGCAGTACAACAGCCCGACTCCCCTGGGCAGGTCGCCGTGGTACTCAGAGGAGCCCAGGGGACGGGGAAGAGTTTCTTTGCCAAGGTCTTCGGGGGACTGTTCGGAAGACACTTCCTGCAGGTCAGTGATCCGAAGCACCTTGTCGGATCGTTCAATGCGCATCTTCGAGACTGCGTGGTGCTGTTTGGAGACGAGGCGTTTTTCGCAGGCGATAAGTCTCACGAGTCGGTGCTCAAGACTCTCATTACAGAAGAGAACATGCAAATTGAGCGTAAGGGTTTCGACGTTGAGCAGTCGCCCAACTACACGCATCTGATCATGGCATCCAACAGTCAATGGGTGGTTCCTGCCGGTGCCAATGAGCGACGGTTCTTCTGTCTGGATGTCGGAACTCAGTTTCGACAGGACAGTAAACATTTCGCAGAGATTGCCAACCAGATGGAGAACGGTGGCAAAGAAGCTCTGCTCGACTACCTGCTGAGCTATGACCTGTCAAACTACGAGGTCCGCGCTGTTCCGGCCACAGATGCTCTGCGAGATCAGAAACATTTGACACGCGATGCAGTGGAGTCATGGTGGTTCGGAAAATTGATGGACGGCCATCAGATCGGAGACGAGCCTCAGTGGCGACATGAGATCGTCTGTGACGATCTTCTGAAAGACTTCGTTGAATGGACGAAGGACTTCAACATTCGTCATCGAGTCGGACCTGCACAGGTCGGGCAGTTCCTGAAAAAACTATGTCCCGGACTGACTCGCAAGCAGAAGTCCGTGCTCATCAGTGGCACCAATGTGTATCGGGAACGTGTCGACAGACACGTTCGAAAAGGGGTCTGGACATTCCCGTCCCTGGAAATCTGTAGAAAGGCCTGGGATTTGAACATTGGAGAGGAAACATGGCCCTCTACTACCGGGCCTACTGAGCCTTCTTACCTGGAAGATGCTGTTGAGGACATTCTGTAATGACATATCTGTTCGAGAAAAAAATTGCGAGAAGAATGGTCAACCTGGACATCACCGCAGGGGACTTCGCCTCGATGGTAGGAGACACTCAGGATGCTGACCTGCATGCTCCTATGCTGATTTCGCTGCTGAGAATCATCCCCAGCTGGGAAGACCTGGACATTGACTGGCCCAGTCATTTGCGCGACGTTGTGGCCCGTATGCCCGAAAAAGACGTGGAGCTGTTCCGACTGTTTCTCATCAATGCCTACGCGGCACTGCCAGAGAAACCGGAAGAGACCATGTGGTCCGGGAAGTACGGGTACGAGTTGAATGATGCAGGCACCCTGCAGGCTTTGCAGGAGCAAGTCTTGAAACTGAAAATTGCTCTGGCAGATGCCGTCCGCAGGCCGATGGGTGTGCAGCCAGACTCAATGCAGGGATTGATTACTCAGGAAGAGATCGACGAAGCTGAAAAAAGACGACCAAGACATAGTTGATAGGCTCTGGACCTACGGCTATGTTTGGCCCTAATAAAAAATTTCCCCTTCCCAACAATATAAACAAATGAACAGGTGTGTGATGACCGAGTCTCGATTCAAAAATCTGAATGACTTTCAGCAGGACCAGTGGGAATGGACGCAGCGAAACTTCGGAGCGAAGCCCGGCTGGGTAGAAGCTCTTGCTCCACTGGCCGGAGCCCAGGAAGAGTTTGGAGAGCTGGTAACTGCCAGAGGTCTGGACGATGTTACAGAACAGCAGGACGCTGTAGCCGACATGGCGGTGTACCTGACCGACGTTTGCAACCGCATCGAGCTGTCTCTGCATGACCTGCGATTCTCGCAGAAGAAGCCGTACCCTCCAGGCAACTTCTGCATCATGATGATCAAGTCCTTCGGCAAACTCAGTCACCACATCCTGAAGCAGGGCCAGTCAATTCGGATGGAAGAAAATCATCCGGACAAGGCATGTCGCTACATGTCAGAGTGCTTCGATCACTTGGAGTTCTACTGCGTAGAGAATTGGAGAATGTCGCTTTTTGAGGACATTGTGTATCCCGTATGGGAAAAGGTTCGGCAACGAGACTGGACAAAAGAAAGGGCGGAACATGCGAAGCAGTAGTGAGATTTTTGAGCAGATTGACCGGACTTTTTCTGCCATTGAGTCAGGCACCTCGTACCCAGGCATGTCTTATGAGGAAGGGGTCCGAGCAGCTTTGGAATGGGTCAGTGGAGATTCGGACGAACTGCCTATGGAGGACGAGTAGTGTCAATGGATCGACATGAAGAACTCGAACGCGAGATGCTTCGCCAGAAGCCTGAAGTGCCGTTGAGCAAAAAGCAGGAACGGCTGCTGGATTTGGCTCGACAGCGATCCCGAAAAGGCGGCGCAGTGGAGCGTCGTCATCCTGCCGTATTCGACTCCCTGGTCGAAAAAGGCTTACTTACTGAAGATGGAAAGTACATCGAGCAATGAACAGCTTCTTTCCTCAGCCCGGCAGGCAAGTTCTTGAGGCTCAGTTGGGCGGTGCCAAGTACGTTGAGAGACTGCTGTCCTACATTCAGGTGCAGGGATCAGACGACTGCTGGAAATGGAAGATGGGAAAAGACGCTGCAGGGTATGGTGCCTTTCGATCTGCATTTAAGACAGTCAAGGCACATCGTATGGTTGCCACTTTGTGTCTTTCTTGTGTCGAACTTACCTCAGAGCAGCATGTTATGCACACCTGTGACAATCCTGCGTGCTGCAATCCACAGCACCTGAAGATCGCAACACATACTGAAAACATGCGAGACATGTTTTCAAAAAAGAGAAGGGAGTCTGCCAAGGGAGTGCGACAAGGCCATTCGAAACTTACAGAGTCTCAAGTTTTAGAAATACGAAAACGTCACCGAGCAGGCAGCCGAAGAAAGGGAGAACGTACTTCTGATCTCGCAAAAGAATTTGGAATAACTCGTCACACCGTAAATGCAATAGCCAGGAGAGAGTCGTGGAATCACTTATAGGTAAGAAGTTTGAAGTTCTGAATCAGGGACATGTCGTTCTCGTCGATGTGATGGGAGACGATCAAGCGGTAGTCGATGCCGCGAGAACGTGCTACCAAAAAGGAACTCGACACACCTCAGATAACAGGAATTTGATTCGATACCTGATGCGGCATCGACACACCAGCCCGTTCGAATCCTGCCAGATCAAGTTGCACATCAAGCTGCCTATTTTTGTGGAACGGCAGTGGGCGCGTCATCGGACGGCAGGGTGGAACGAGGTGTCGGCTCGTTACTCCGAACTGCCGGAAGAGTTTTACATTCCAGAAGAGTCCGATGTCTGCGAACAGTCTTCCACCAACAGACAGGGCAGAGGAGAAGCCTTGTCGTCTGAGCAGGCGGGAGAATTCTGCCAATCGGTCAGTGATCTGGCAGTGAGCTGCTTCGATCAATATCACAAAGACCTGGAAACAGGGGTCGCTCGGGAGTTGGCGAGAATCAACCTCCCTCTGGGCACCTACACAGAAAAGGTCTGGTGGATTTCTCTGCACAACATCCTGCACTTCCTGGGTCTCCGTATGGACTCTCATGCTCAGCAGGAGATTCGGGAATACGCTACGATCATCGGAGAGCAGATCATCGCGCCGTTGTTTCCAGAGGTCTGGCAGGCGTTCGTGGACTATCGTCTCAACGGAACTTTTCTGACTGGCCTGGACAAGAAAGTGTTGAAGGAGCTGTTGCTGCTGAGTCATTCAGAGGGGATGTGCATCCCAATGTCGCTGGAAGATGTTGGAGAGGTGCTGCGTCTGATACAGGACCATGTTCCTGAGGAGTGGAAAAAACCAGCTTCTCGCGAAGCCAAAGAATTTACGGCAAAACTGGAATCTATGGGAATTGTCTGTCAGTAAGTGCTGTACACTGGCCCTTGTTATGGTATGGTCCTAGTGCTGTTTCTGCACATTTTCAATCATTACCAATAAGGAGCCTTTCAATGGCTACTAAGAAGAAGACTGCTACTCGAAAGAAGACTGCGACTCGAAAGAAGTTAGTCGTCGAAACTTCTTCTGCAACTGCTGTCGAAACTTCTCCTGATGCTGCTGCCGAAGCTTCGACAGCAGCATCCGAGAAGCCGATCGACAAGCGACTGAGTCGTCGCAAGCGGTCTGGTCTCAAACGCTACGACCAGACACTGTCTCAGGGACTGTACGACCTGCTGCACACGATGGCAGACGAGGCCAGCATCGATTATCGGGCCTTCGTTGAAAAATGTCTGCGGGACAGTCCTGCAGTCAAACGCTACCTCAAAGCATCAGGCATCCAGTTGCCTGATCGACCACTTCGCGGGAATCCAAAGGCCAGGAAAAAATAAGCATGCGTTATCAGGAAGTCGCAGAGAAAAATCTGCAAACAATCGTGGATGCTCTTGCCGGAGACAACCAGGACCAGAGGGAAATCGCCTACATGGGACTGGCCACCATCGCTCTGATGATCGCAAAGAATCGCGACTACGGATCGTCAGTATTCAATATCGGGGCCATTTCTCCCGATGTCACTCCCGAGCAGGGGCTCCGCGTTCGATTGGGCGACAAGCTGTCGCGCATCAATAACCTGATCTCTGCACCTGATCTGCAGAGCGTCCAGGAATCGTTGACGGACACAGGCCACGACGCCTCAGCCTACCTGCTACTCTGGGTCATTGCCCGGATTCGCGAAAGTGGTGCTGAGGTGTGTGGGGCTGATCCTCTTCAGCTTTGGCTAGTGCAGGAGTCCTCCACATGAGTCTTGTGTCTCTCGGCATGAGTCGCACAATCAAACAGCCAGCTCATTCCGGGCTGTGTCTGGCGGCGTGCGCAGCTACCCTGCTGGGACATAACAAGTCCGCCTTCAATGCGTGGAGTCTTTCCGGATACATCCGGAAAATGCCAGAGGGGGTCTGCCTTCATTTGTCGGATCGTCGATATATGTCAATGGCAGACCTTACAATTGTGCTGGCCCTTCAAGGGGTCCGCATAGGTTCCTGGTAGAACAGCGGTTCGGACACCGAGGTTCGATTCGAGCACGTCGAAAAATATGACGTGACGCACCATCTGGAAGAGTCGCCTGCGCTGGTCATCGTGCATACGCAGGGAAGGAGTCCTGCGTACACGCATGCCGTTGTGTATGACAACGAATCCCAAGGGGTCCGTGATCCTTCCTGGGCAGTTTCCGAGGAACTGGTTCCGCTCAGCAACTATCGGGTTGCTGAGTGGTATCCGGTGGATAAGTTTCAGGAGGATGAGAGATGAGAAATCTCCAGCTGGCCCGAAGAATTCGGACATGGACTCTATACCTCCTGATCCTGAACAGTTGGGCGATACTGTGCCGACTCTACGGATACATCGATCTGCCGTGGCCACTTCTGCTGCTGCCTGCGGGAATCGTCTTTGCCTACTGGGCACTGGTACTCACGATTGCGTTTCTGGTCTGGCTGGTCTGGCTGGCCAGGAAAATTGATCAGGAGCACCAAGAGCAGGAGAATCAGAAAAAGTTTCGCTCCGAAGAGGAGTGGCGGTAATCCCGGTCAGCCGTGTGAGACAGGTTTTTGCATGGGCCATGTCTCAGGAAGTGCCTGCCAGTTCCGCGCCTGGTGGAACATCAATGCCGTCACGCTGCAGGCGGTGGCAAACCACGGAGCAGCAATTTTGAAAATTTTTAGAAAATAGGGCCAGATGGGTTGCATCTGGCCCTTTGTGTTGTACGATACCATCACTGAAGCGGCAACAACAAATACTCAACTTGAAAGCGGTGATTATCATGATTGACTGAAGGGGGCAGGCGAAAAGCCAGTAAGGATTCCTAAGACCCCCCGGAT
>Ga0070749_10000418_pt1 | contig 28731 bp, 23 predicted proteins | sample VirMetDEL_Nov_18_FD_75180 | JGI IMG/M metagenome (GOLD analysis project Ga0070749, IMG submission 75180) | Aqueous microbial communities from the Delaware River and Bay under freshwater to marine salinity gradient to study organic matter... | ecosystem: Environmental > Aquatic > Marine >...
AAAGAATTTGCAAGAGAATTGAGAAAGTAATGTAAAATATATTATGAATATTAATTTTTGTAAAATAATAGCTGAAAAAGATAAAAATAGAGCGCCGCTTAATAAACCATTCAGATTACCAAAGGGCGACAAAAAGAAATTTGGAGTTTATGTCAAAAATGACAAGGGTAATGTTGTTTTAGTTAAATTTGGCGACCCGAATATGGAGATTAGAAGGGACGATCCTGAGAGGAGAAAATCTTTTAGGGCTAGGCATAATTGTTCGAATCCTGGGCCAAAGTGGAAAGCGCGCTATTGGGCGTGCAAGACCTGGGACAAGAAAAGAGTTTCTGACATCGTTTCATCTTCTTCAAATTTTAATAATTTACTAAACTTCGACTGGGACGGAGAAACCCTGTGGGACCAGCAGTCTCTTATTGATGAATTTCCGTTTTTAAAAGATGTTGAAATAATTGAAAGTGAATAATGAAAATAACTTACGGCAACAAATTAAAATCATCATTTCTATTGTGGGCAGATCACCTATTATTGAACAACGGCGAAGCCTACATTAATCACTCTTCTCAATTTTATGATATTAATGATGAGTATTATGGTCATTTTACTTATGGAGCGCCGTTTAAAGGATTTGTCGCCGATCAGAGCATAACTGGGGCAACTATAATGTCCGGTGTTTATGTGGATGGCACGTTCACAACAAAAGGAAATAACAATTACATTGATGTTAACTACAATGAGGGGCAAGTATATTTTAACGCCGATCAGGGATCGGCGACAATTAGCGGCGACTATTCAATTAAAGAATATAACATTCAATTGACAAGCAGAACTGAAGCCAATCTCCTTTTTGAATCAAAATTTCAACTAAAGCCGGAGGCGTCCCATAATATTGCAAATACTGGCTTACAACCAAATGTTTTGACATACCCCTCTATTCACATAATGTCCCGAAATTCCAGAAATGAAGAGATTGCATTGGGTGGCTATGAGGATACTATGCACGGTCTTCGCCTTATGGTTTTTTCCGACTCTCTCTTTTCCAATGATGCTGTAAATTCTCTTTTTGTTGATAAGGTGAGAACTTGTGTAACAATTTTTGATGAAAGTGATTTTCCATTTAATTCGTGGGGAGGGACAATCTCCGACTATAATTACACTGGTCTTGTAGCGACGAAGTCGCCCTCTGACTGGGCCTTCATTTCTGATGTGCGAGTTTCCCCAGTAAACAACACAATCATTCAAACAAACAATACTGAGATTTTCGCCTCAATTATTGATATTGATATTAATAAGTTTAGATATGCTCGAAACGAATGAACCGTTTTTTTTGTTGATATTTTGCTTTTTTGGGGTTATATTGATGGATAAATGATTCAATATGAGGGGAAAGAAAATAACAAAAGAAGAATTTATTCAAGAAGCCAAATCTGTTCATGGGGATAGATATGATTATAGTTTGGTTGAGGATGAGTTTTTCAATCTTCAGTCAAAAGTTCAAATTAAATGCAATAAACATGACATTATTTTTGAACAATCAATAAAATACCATTTAGGCGGTCAAGGGTGCAATTTTTGCGGCACTGAATCAATGGTACAAAAACAATCCCTTAATATTGAAGAAGTTTTAAAAAGGTTTAAGAGAACGCATGGCGACAAGTATTGTTATGACTTTGTTGAATACAAAAGCAAAGATTCGCCTGTTGATATTGTATGTCTTGAACATGGGCTTTTTCGTCAGAGCCCAAGTTCTCACTGGAAGGGATCTGGGTGTCCAGAATGTGGCCGTAAAAAGCGGTCGCGAAGCAGAAAATTAACAACAGAGCGATTTATTAAAAGGGTAATTGAAAATCATGGGGAAAAATACGACTTTTCATTAACAAAATATAAGAGCTATTCAGAAAATGTCACGGCAATATGCAAAATTCATGGTAAATTTGAATGTATGGCTGATTACCTAATTCACAAACATGAATGTTGTCCAAAATGCATAGAAATAAACAAAGATAATAATAAAAAGAAGGCTTCAAAAAGATATTCAAAAGGAAAAGAAAAATTTATCAAAGAAGCACTTGAGATCCACGGTGACAAATATGATTACTCATTAGTGAAGTACAAAACAAATAAAGATAAAGTAATACTTATTTGCGACAATCATGGAGAATTTGAAATATCTCCTGTATGTCATGTAAATGGAAAAAGTGGTTGCCAAAAATGCTCTCACGAAACTCTCGGAGAAAGACTTTCAATGGGTCGAGACGGCTTCATAAGAAGATCAAGGCAAATATTTGGAGATTATTATAAATACGACAAAGTTGAGTATGTAAATACCGGAACAGATGTTACGCTAACATGTCCAAAACATGGGGATTTTCAAAAAAACCCAGGCAACCATTTAAGCCAACACCAAGGTTGCCCAAAGTGTAATGATTGGAATGTTTCAAAAGACGAAAAAAGACTGTTTGATTTTTTAAAAAAATATAACAAAAAAATTATTCAAAGCGACAAAAATATACTTGGCGGCCTTGAAATAGATATATTTATTCCTGATAAGAATATTGCAATTGAATTTAATGGGTTATATTGGCATTCTGAAAATTGTGGTAAAGGTAAGGATTACCATTTAAATAAAACTAATTTATGTAATAAAAAAGGCGTTCAATTGATACATATTTTTGAATCGGAGTGGAAATTAAAAAATAAAATTGTTAAATCTCGCTTAAAGAATGCTCTTAATCTAAATAAATATAAAATTTTTGCGCGAAAATGTGAGATTAAAGAAGTTGACGCAAAGGTTAAAAACCGATTTTTGGAAAAATACCATATTCAAGGCGCTGATCGAGCATCTGTCAAATTAGGGCTATTTTATAAAAATAGGCTAGTCGCCGTTATGACCTTCTGCAAGAATAGAAAAGCCCTTGGGAAAAATCATATTGAAGGTGAATGGGAGTTGTCGCGCTATGTGACGATAAACGGATTTTCTATCGTGGGAGGAGCTGGAAAACTCCTTAAATATTTTGAACGAAACTGGAGTCCTAAAAAAATAACTAGCTACGCTGATATTAGGTGGTCACAAGGTAATTTGTATTATAAATTAGGTTTTGAAAAAATCCACCAATCCAATCCAAATTATTGGTATTTTAAAGGTTCAAGCTATAATTTAAAACATAGATTTAATTTTAGAAAATCAGAATTATCAAAAAAATTAGAAAATTTCGATCCAAATAAAACTGAATGGCAAAACATGAAAGGGAATAAATGGAAAAGAATTTGGGATTGCGGAAACTTAGTATTTGAAAAAAAATATTCATAGTTGTTTTATTTTTATTCTTTGTGTAAAAATATATAAAGAATTTAATATAAAATTATGAGTAGAAATCGAATCATTACACAATCTGAAGCTCTTTATGTCGGACCTTCTCCGGCCACGGGTTATCATTTTACTCTTACTGCGGCAGAAAACCAAAACGGCTCTATTGCTGGATTGCCCTCTGGGGTTCCAGTTAATTACGGCTATTCTGGATCGGCTGAAGCGGGTGAAATTCATTTAAAAAGTGCAACCTATACAAACCTCACCGATTCTCTTAGTGGATTTATGGGTCAAGGCGGCTCCAATACTTTGAGCGGGGTTACGCTCGTAAACAAGATCAAACAACTTCACCGTGTCCAAGGATACTCCCATGACTTCTCCCAGTCTAGGACTGACGTAAACCAGCTTGGTCAGCTTGCTCGCATTGATTCTATCATCACTTCTACGCCGATTGTTAACCTTTCTTTTTCTTACCTTCTTGCGAATATGGCAAATGAAGAGGCGCTTGGTTTTGTAGTGGATGGCTCAACGAGCGCCCTCACAAACATCATTAACAATAATGAAGAAGAGAAAAATTATTTTATAAAAACTGTTGCTGAAGGAGTGGATGCAATTGGCGGGGGCGTAAGTGATTCAGCCACAGATATTATCGGAATTGGAAATGGTTTTATTACCTCTTACAGTTCTGAGGCGTCTGTCGGAAGTTTTCCTACGGTGAATGTTTCTGTTGAGGCAGTTAATCAAGAATTCATGACAGGGGCATCTGGTAATTTCATCCCCGCTATTAATCCCGCTAACGGTTCTAGAATAACAGATACTCAAAACGATTATAATTCTACAATTAAATTTGATTTACCTGCTGCGACCGAGAATCCATCCGGTATCTTGACGGGCGTTGCTGATATTTCCGTTTTGCGCCCTGGCGACATTACGATTACATTCAAAAAGCACGGTTCTCAAAATGACTACGATGCATTTGGTGCAAAAATTGAAGAATCAACTGCCAAACTGCAATCCTACAATCTATCCATCAACCTTTCTAGAACGCCAATTGAAAAACTGGGAAGCAGATTTGCATTCACTAGAGAAATTGATTTTCCAGCCCCAATCACATTGTCGATAGATGCAATCGTCGATAATATTCGAACTGGCGGCCTTGTTGATAGAATGGATTGCGATGAAGAATACGATGTAACAATCAATATTAAAGATCCTTCGACTTGTAATGGTGCCAGCAATTCTCAGGTTGATGTAGCCAAATATGTTCTCAAGAAACTTACATTAGATTCTCAGTCATACTCAGCCTCTATCGGCTCGAACAAAACTGTCACTATGGACTTCTCTACTCAAGTTCAAGGGCCAAATCAGACTGGCGTGGGTATTTTCATGTCCGGTAGATTACTGGATGATGGTGTATAAAAAAACAATAAATAATAATAACTAACCAAACAAACGTAACGGGGGCAGCGTTTCAAAATAAATGCCCCGCTTTTTAAAAATGATAGACACCGGAATGTCTATTTATAACAAAAAAAATAAGTAACAAGGAACAAGGAAATGCAATGTTTGACAAACAAAAGCAAAAAGAACTTTACGTCTTCCAAATAGACCGCAATTATTCTTCTTTTTATAAAAATATTCTTTTTATTTTTGAGGAATTGAGGGATGACGACCAAATCTCCAATGATCAATATCAGAGGTTTCGTAAGAGAATATTGGATCTAGGCAATGATTCTTCGCGCCAACTCAAAGATTATTCTGAGATTTTTTTCAGATAATTTTAAAAAATAGTTGACTTTTCCTTTTTTCCCATTAAGTTAATTAAGAAGATTTATATTTATGAGCAATAATAAGAAAATTTATACTTTTGTTAAAAACAAAACAGAAGAAGTCGAAGAAGAAATCGTCACTAAAAATGAAGCTGGCGAAGAGGTAATTACAAAGAAAAAGGCAAAAAAAGAAGTCCCTTACAGATTCTTCATTAAAAAGCCTTCTAGATCGCTCTCTGACGAAGCCTCCCTTTATTATGCTAAAGAGGTAGCAGTAGGTCTCAAACAAGGCCTTATGAGCGCCGCTATGGTCAGCAAACGCTATACTGACGATGGAGGCACCCTCTCAGAAAAGGATAAGGTTGAGGTCGAAGAATTAAGAAAGAAATTGGAAAAACTCCAAGAAGAAAGTCTCGCCCTCGAAAAAAGCAAAAATAAAGACAGAAAAGAGAAGCAAGAAGAAGTAAATAAGCAAATTGAAGAAATCGGCGACAAATTGACAAACTTGATCTCTTATGAGCAAAGTCTCTTTTCTAATACCGCTGAATATCGGGCGCGCAATAAAACTGTGCTTTATTGGATTGCATTTTTAAGTTATCAAATCGATAATGAGAGTAATGAAACACCGTTTTTTGGTGACGGTTCATTTAATGAAAGGGTTGAAAAATATGATGAGATCGCCGAGGGCGACGACGATTTTCTCATTGATATTGTTGATAAGTTCACCAATTTGATTACAGTTTGGGCTAACAATTCTTCAATTACTGAAAAGGATTTTGATGAATTTATTAAAATGCTAGACAAGGAAAAGAAAGAAGAAAAAAGTAATGATGATGATGAATAATAACAATAAGATAAATAGAAAAAGTTTTTTTGGTAAAGTCCTATGCGGCATCGGCGCGCTTTTTGGAATTAAAGCTGTTGCTAAAGAAAATGGTTACTCTGGAATGCAAGCATATTCCGTTCCGTTTGGGACATCTGGGGTATCTGGGACAGAGGTTACTGAACGGGCTCTTAACCCAAGGTTATTTTCAATTAATGACATTAGGGACAGCAATGGTAAAATCATAAAAATTGAATTAAGACAAGAAGGGGGTTTAGTTTTTGAGGTAACTGGAGAAAATATAAACGTTTTTTTAAGTTCTAATTCAACTGGTGAGTATTTTAAACCAAATATTACAAATTGGACAAGTAATACAAATAGCGCGCCAGATTTTAAATCTTTTGATTTTGACAAGGAATTGTTTTTCATTAAATGAGCGATAAGAATTATGAAATACTATACTTAAAATCCATTTACGGAGAAATTTTACAAGGTTATACTCATAGTTACTGTGCGTCCGAAGGGGCGCACTTTTATTTTAAACATCTCTCTCCCAAGGATTTCTCAAATATTGATTTAAGTTCATATAATTTTCAGCAGAAAGCTATTGAAAATGGAGCGCCGACCCGTGACGAAAAAATCTCTCTCCTAAAAGAAGAGGATATGTGGCCGTTTGAAGATGAACAAAGAACCTTTGAATTGAAAGACATTATTTCCAGACAAAAAAACACCATTAAGAAGTTAAAAATTCCTTCACAAATTGAAGCATTACAAAGAGAAATCAAAAAGAATAGCGAAGAGCTGAGTAGAATAGAGGGTGAAATCAATGAATTAATCGGCTTTACTGCCGAAGCGTATGCTTCAAGCAAAATCAATGAGGTTTACATTTATTACTCTTGTTATTCTAGCCCCGAACTACAAAAATTAAAGTATGACAAAGAGCAATTTGATGAATTAAGCAACCATGAAGTTGGCAAAATAGCCTCCCTTTATAACAAAAAAATGGGCCGCATTGACAGCAATAATATTAAAAAAATTGCAGTTTCGGACTTTTTTACTTCCGTTTTTTCTATTTGCAAGGATAACCCCATGACTTATTATGGGCGACCAGTTGTAGAATTATCAAATTTTCAATCTGAACTTTTTGTTTTCGGTTTGCATTATAAGCATATTCTTAACAAACATGGCAGTGAAATTCCAGATGATATACGTTATAATCCTGATGAATTGACAAATTATCATGAAATGAAGGAGAATATTGCCAATAATAATCAAAATTTAGGAGTAGACACCTCGAAGAACTTCTCTATGGTTGGGGCGACAAAGGAAGATTATAAGAAGATGGGGATAGATTCCGAAGGAATAAGTTTGAGTAAAATTGCAAGAGAAAGGGGCAGGCCTTTAAGTATGAAGGACTTAATGGAATTAGAGGGTAAGAAAATGAGGTGATTATCTCGTCAACCAATAAAACGTCCTCCTTTGAATAAATTTCTCTCTTTTGATAGGGGTTGCAAATTATTTAAACACCAGCACAATTTAAATTCTTCATCATCATAAGAAGAGAATTTAAACATAGATTTTGGTATAATATGGTCAATTTCCCAATAAGTGCCATAATTGTCCCAATTTGTATTTGAATCGAACTGTTTTTCAAGATGATCTCTTAAATCATCAATGCTGTAACCAACATATTTTGTTAAACTTGGAACATTGCGCCCCTTGGCAATTCCAAAATATATTTTGTCGCCGATTCTTTTATTGATCTTGTATTGTTCATCTCTTTTCATTCGTTCCCTTTTGTATCGTTGAGTTTCGGCGCGATGCTTTTCTTTGTATTTAACTTTATAGACTTCCCTTTTGTAGTCTCGGTGCATTTTTCTTTTGCAATCCTTGCACTTGTATTGAGTAACGAAAAGGAATTCTTCTTTATTTTGGCCGCAATATTTGCAATTTCTAGTCATAATTTTTTAAACTTTTTGTGAATTTAATGTAATTTTTTGATTTTGTCAAGAAAATAGGTAGGTTTTTTGAATTTTTTTGTTATATTAAATAAAAACAATTAATTATGAAGGAAAATAAAAAGAAATGTAGGACTTGTGAGGTTGAGAAGAGTTTGGATGAGTATTATCAAATTGCAGGAGGTAAAAGACTTGACCCAGACTGTAAAGACTGCCGAAAAGAAAAGTTAAGAAGATATAGTCAAAAGAACAAAAACGAAATTAGTAAAAAAAGAAAAGAAAAATATTACGCCAATCATGATAAAAATCTCAAAAGAAGGAGAGAATACAGGCAAAAAAATAAAGAAAAGATAAAAGAAAGAAAAAGAAAATATCAAGAAAAAAACAAAGAAAAGACAAAACAAAAAAGAAGGGAAAGGCATATTCAGATAAAAAATAAAGAATGTAAAAATTGTCATAAAATTGGCGATTATAAAAAATTTAATATTAACTCGACTATTTGCAAAAATTGTCAAAGTAAATATAACAAACAATATCACAAAGAAAATAGGGATAAAATTTCAAAAAAACAAAGAGAATACCAAAGAAAAAAAATTTTAAATGATCCAAAATTTAGATTAAATAGAATTATCTCTGGAGGAATTCGTCACTCTTTAGAAAACGGAAAAGACGGGAGACACTGGGAAGATATTGTTGGTTATACGATTACTGAATTGAAAAATCACCTAGAGTCCCTGTGGGAGTCGTGGATGAATTGGGAAAATCACGGGCCATACGACCCAAAAGGTCCAAAAACTTGGCAAATTGACCATATCATACCCAAAAGTATGTTTGATTTTGAATCTTATGAGGATGAAGAGTTTAAATTGTGTTGGAGTTTGAGGAATTTACAACCAAAATGCTCAAAAATGAACAATCTGAAGAGAGATAGGTATATTGGGTAGCGAAATAATATTAAATTATAGCCATTTCTTGCCTAGTGTAAAATAATATAAGCAAAAAATAGGTAAAAGGAATGGCAGTTAATGATGTTACAATTCAGGTTGGCGCAGATATCAATCCGGCTGTAGGGCCGTTAAGAAAGGTTGAGGAGTCTTTAAAAAGAATTCAGGCTAGTGCGTTTAACTTAAAATTAAATCCGCGCAATTTTAGCGAACCCCTTGGAAGAATCACTGGGCAAGCATCTGAATTTGAAAAAAGCATGGGTGCGGCCAATGCGAGAGTGATCAGTTTTGCCGCGTCTGCCGGTATATTTTTTCAAGTAACAAGGTCATTAAAAGAAACTGTTCGTGCTGCCGTAGAGGTTGAGAAGTCCCTCGCTGATATTAATGTCATTTTAGACAAAGATACTAAAACTTTAAATAAATTTGGAAAAGAGCTGTTTAAGGTTGCCTCCAGCACAGGCCAGTCATTCGGGGTTGTGGCCGAGGCTGCCACTGAATTGGCCCGTCAAGGTTTAAGTATAACAGAAACTCAAAAAAGGGTAAAAGATGCTCTTATTTTAACTCGCCTTTCTGGAATGTCCGCTAAAGATTCTGTCGAATCTCTTACTGCGGCCCTCAACACGTTCAAAGATGTTGGCTTAACATCTAGTCAAGTAATTAACAAATTAGCCAAGGTTGATGCGGCATTTGCAGTCAGCACAGGGGATTTAGCAGAGGCATTAAAGCGTGTTGGTTCTACCGCTCAAGATGTAGGTGTTACATTTGATCAATTAAATGGCTTAGTTGCTTCCTTGCAACAAACTACAGCAAGGGGAGGCGCGACAATAGGAAATAGTTTGAAAACAATCTTCACCCGTATTGGTCGCCCCGAAACATTAAGACAATTAGAGGCACTTGGGCTTTCTGTAAGGGATGCTCAAAAAAATACTCTTCCAGCAGTTCAAATTTTAAAACAATTAGCGGGGGTATACGGTTCCCTTTCCGATGCTCAAAAATCAGATATTACACAAACTGTGGCCGGTGTATTTCAAAAGAACATCTTAATTGCAACATTAAAAGATTTATCTAGAGCAAATAGTGAATATGAAAGGGCCACACTAGCTTCAGCGTCAGCTACGGACGAAGCAAATAAAAGAAATGAAGAATTAAATAAAACTTTGTCGGCCCAGACCCAAAGATTATTAAATAATTTCAAACAGGCAGGATCAGCTCTTGGCGGCAATATTTTCGGCCCTTCAATCGGAACAATTTTCGGAGGTTTAAATAAAGTTCTGGAATCCGGTGACTCAAGTAACCAGTTTGTCCAAGCTGGACTTAGAATTGGAGATGACTTAACTAAAGGAATTGGAAAAGCTCTTACGGGCCCTGGACTTGCAATATTGGGAATATTTGCAAAAAATGTATTAGGACAATTTTATACATTTTCTAAAGACGTTGTCAAAGAATTGAAAAACATGGGGACGGCAGCCCAATCTTTCGCGAATATAGAAAGAAACATATCTAACATCTTAACAAGCCAACCAGATATTCTAGCCAGAATCGCCAAAGGACAAACGAATATAGCAGTGGAAGCTGCAAAAGTTACAGAGCAGCTTCTTGCCCAAAGAAATATTCAAGCTGCAATTGCCGGAACCGCACCCGCAATGGCAAGGTCTGTTGCGGCTCAGGCTGGCGGTATAAAGAACTTTGGCTCAACTGGCAGTTTAAAAGTTATGGGAGCTGCTGGCGGAGTCCCGCAAATGTTCGGCTCTCTTGGCGGAGCTATCAATAATGAAATTAGAGCTGGCATCCCAAGGAGCGCTATTAGAATTAATTCCTCATCTGCTTTGGCTACGAGATCCAATCCTGCTGGTTTAGCGGTCACAAATATCAAAGATGAGCCGATGGGATTAAGGAGTCTGGGAATTCCTAATTTTGCAGGTGGAGGCCAATTTGTTACAACAAAAGGAACGGTCGGTGGTAAATTAAAACTAAATAGACAAGAATTAGACCAATTAGAAAGCGCTTTAAACACATTAAAAAAAGAAGGTAAATTCCTTTCAGAAACATTTTCTCAATTGAGAGGTTCTGTAAAATCAAAAAAGGGAAGCGGAACAATATTTAATGATTTGATTAGGGACGCCAGACAAGGCTTTATCGGCGGACCAGACGTTGTCAATCCTTATGCTGCTTCGAATGTTTTGGCGGGAAAAAGTGGCGTCAGAGTCGCTGACCCAAGGATGCTCCCGGTTTTAGCGTCTTCTGTAACCAACCCATTTAAACAACAGCAACAATCTTTATTATATTCTACGGGTCAATTTATTGGGCCTCAAATGCCATCTCCTTTTGAAATGTATGGAACGGGATCTATGTTCGGCCCAGCAATTCCGACAGCGGGACAAAGAAGAATGGGCAGTTTAAGAAAATTTGGAAGAAATATAAAATCTGGTGCCACAAAATTTGGGGGAAAGTTTTCAAGTGGCAAGGGAATGGGGGCAGCCTTTATAGGGTCTTCCCTTTTGTCTACCGCCGCACCAGAATCCAAAATAACATCAGTAGCAAACATGGCCATAACAGGAGGCATTCTCGGCAGTATGTTTACTCCTCTTGGCGCAGCGATTGGGACAGCGGCAGGTGGATTACTCGGGCTTGCCATGTCTGCTTCAAAGGCCGAAAAGGTATTCTCCGAATTTGAGGTAAAATTAAAAGAAAATACAGAAGTTCAGGGAAATATAGCTAGAGATTTATCTGATTTATTTTCCACAGAACAGGTTGGACCTAAGAAGTTTCAAATATCCGGTCAAGGAACGGGAAGGCTCGGAATGGGTTCTGTAACAGATATAACTAAGCAAAGATCATTTTTGACAGACCAATCCAAGGCCGACGCCGCAAACCAAATTTTTAACTTACTTGGTGGCGGAGGCATACAAGACCGACAGCAGTTAATTAATCTTGCAAGATTCTCAGTTTCCGCAGGTGGAATCGGCTCTGCTGGAAAAGACCCTGTAAAAGCAATAGGCAATTTAACAAAGTATTTGCCGAAAGATCAGGCTGCAAACGTTAGATTTGGGCTTTTAGGATTGGGAGAAGATAAAATGAAGCAAGTTTTTTCTCCAGAGGTAATGTCCATTCTTGCTGAAAGATTTAGAGGAAAAGCGGGAGGGATGAGTATTGGAGGGGGAAATATTCCATTAGATTTTACAGCAGCTTCACTAATGATGGGTCAAACCGCAAATCTTCAAAATGTTGCATCAAATGCAGCTATACAAAGGGGCGCGGCAAGTAAAATATTCGATTTACAATCAAATTTTAATCAAAGAGGTTTATTTGGTAATGAATTATTTAATGCTCGATTTTCAGCAAACAAGCAAGGGATTGCAAATCAACAGATTTCCGCAAATGAACAAGCACTGTATTCGAGAGAGATTGCAAAAAGGTCAGCTTTTCAAAATGCTGCCAAAACTTTAAATAGAGCTGGCTTTGGTGGAGAACTAGATATTTTCAAAAAGTTAATGTCCGGTGGAGAGACCCAAATAAAAGAATACTCAAAAGACGCAACAGAAGAAAATAGAAGAACTTTAGATGGTCTCGGTAGAGAGCTTTTACAAATAGAAGAAAATTACAACTCAGCGAGAGAAAGAGCTGCCGAAACTGCTGTTGCAGACCTCGAAGTTGCAAGAAAAACACTTGAATTAAAAAAGAAAGAATTTGAAACTGAATTACAAATACAAAGAGAACTTCAACAAAAAACAGCATTAAGAAATTTTAGAGACGCAAGAGGTCAATTCGCCAGAGGTTCAATTGGCGGCGCTGCATTAGCCGGAGCTGCACAATCTTCATTAGATGCGAATATTGCGGCTAGAGGTTTTCGCCGTTCTGATTACGGGACTGGATTCAATATTGCTATAAGAAGAAATTTTCAACGTAACGATTATGACGTTTTTCAATCCACAATAAGGGCCGTAGATGACCTCAGTGTCGCCCTAAAGGATGGTTTAACCACAGCAATAGCAGATACAGTATTACAAGCCAGAAGTGCGAGAGAGGCCTTCTCTGGGCTCGCAAATGCCCTTTCACGAATAGCTCTCGAACGAGGGCTCGATATGTTCATGACAGCCGCCATGTCAAAGATTAATTTTGGTGGAGTTCAAAAATTTGCAAAAGGAGGTTTAGTGAATGGGGGGTCATCCGCCAATGTTGATACTGTCCCAGCAATGCTAACTGGAGGTGAATTCGTATTAAGAAGATCAGCAGTAAATAGAATTGGTGTTAATAATTTAAATGCAATTAATAGCGGGGGATTTGCCGGACTGCAAAGTGGCGGTTATGCCAATATCAACTTAAACAATTCAACTGATTTTCTTGGAAATCCTAGCAGACCGACAGGGATGCAATTTAATATTGACCCGTCACTTTCCGCATTCGCTCTAACCTCCTCTATGAATCGACAAAATCAAATTAGAGATCAAAAGGCTAAACAATATTTCTCATATAGGAAAAATCAACTCGCAGCTATGGCTGCATATAAAAAACAAATTCGAGGAAGACGATATGGGGCTTTAATTGGCGCTGCTACAGCATTCGCTGGAGCTGGGATCAGCTCTATGGGCGGAATACAGGGAATGTCTGCCGCTAATGCCGGAACTGGCGCTCCAAGCGGACTGGGGGCAAGTGCAGATTATATTAATGGGCCACAGCTCATGATGGCAAATTCTGGCGGCTCAATCCCCTCAATATTAACAGGTGGAGAATTTGTAATAAATAGCCAAGCTGCTTCAAGAATGGGTTCTGCCAATTTGGGCAGATTAAACTCTGGAGGAGCATCGCTGGGATCAGGGTCTTCCATCGGCAGCCAAGAAAATGGAGCTGATAGAGTCGTCGAAGCAATTAAAGAATTAAAATCTATATTCGATAACAAGAATAGTGGAAATTCATTCAAACCATCTCAAGTCAGTCAAAATTCTGGCGGCCCGATTTCTGTTACTGTTCCTGTATCAGTAAATGTAACTTCAGTCGGGGCCGAGACAGCCCCTAAGTCCGACATGGAAAACTCCAATGCTACAGAAGAAGCTGATAGTCGCCAAATGATGGCGAAGCAGTTGGGAGAGACAATTCGTGGAAGTGTTCTTCAGGAGTTGGAAAAACAGCAACGCCCAGGCGGTATGTTGTATAAGATGCAAAATAGGTAAAAAAATCGAGGGGGCCAAAAGCCCCCTTTTACTTTTTTTAATTACAATCCCACTTTATTTTTAATTTGCTGGATTTCAAAATCCAATTTTTTCACAATTTCATTGATAACAGCAGATTGAGCTGGGCCAAAAGTCGGCACCATAGGAAGGTCCAAGTAAGGAGTTCTATCTCTTGAAATATGACAAGAGACATTAATTTTATCATGCCCCATGTAAGGAGAGTTTAAAAAAGCCTCCCATTTTTGAACACTGATTTTCCCCTCAGTTACATTTTTGGGCAAAGGTTTATTTAACAAGAGCGTGGATTCATTGGTGTTGATTTGCACAACCTCATATTTAATCACCTTTCTATCAGAAAATTCAACATAATTCAACTTTATGTCATTAATAATTTCTGGCCGCGAAAGGCATTTGCCGCCGTTTAAAATTTCAACATTCTTCGACCCTTTTGTTGTTTTGATAGTAATTGGCTCAGAGAATGAATTGTGATTAATGGTTTTTTCCCCAGATGCGTCAGCGTCTTCAAGAAGCGTAGCTTCGATTACATAATATTCTTTATAACTTAAATCAATAACATCATTCGGCAGCAAATTGTGTTTTATTGAATCTTCAATTTTAATTACTTGGTCGCCGACTTTTGAAAAAGACTTGATATAAAAGAATGGCTTGCTTTCAGCAACGGTATATGGCATTTTATCATTGGCAATAAAGATGTTGCTATTTTGCCTCAAGGCCGCCCAGTCAGCGGCGCTAGATGATATTATTCTATTTGTATTATTCAATATTGAGATTTTTGTGTCGATATTCTTCATATTAATTAGTTCTCGTTAATTGTTGTATGGTCGTCAGTCTTTCTGACGTTGGGATAATGCTTCTATAATATGACCCTTTATCAATATAGGCTGTGCCAGCTATAGCCTCCACTTGTTTTTCAGCCTCTTGATCAAATGAATCTAATAAGACGATACCTCCATAAAGATTTGCTCCGGCATTTCTAAAAGAGACGCTTTGCAATGTATTTTTTTCATATTGGTTATTAAAATATTTTATATGATAATTAATTGTCAGATCTGTTTCTATGTCGCTTTGAGTAAATTCCTGATTTTTATAATAGAAGATGTAACCTCTATAATCTTTATTTGCTTCAAAATCGACGCTTGAAAAATCGAATGTTACAATTCCCCGTGGGTAAGTATATGTGTAATCATTGATATATTCATTAATGTCCGTAACCACTTCTGGGGGAGGATTTTTAACAGAAAGAACGTCAAAACCTTCATCATTACAATCTCTTGAAGATTTTTTGCTATTTTTGTCGATTACATCGACGACCAAATCATAACTTCTAAAAGGTCCAATTTTTGGATATTCACTTCTATTGTTGTGGCCGAGAACATTTTCTCCCATTGTAAACACAATTTCACCATCAAAGGCGATTCCATAATTAGCGCGCCTATAAATTTCAGCGCCGTTTTCTTCTAACTTTCCATTAGCGACAGTAACAACATCCGGTTCGTAATAAGTAAGGCGAGTTTCATAATTGTTGTAGATGTTATCATCAAGTTTAAACTGAGTATCATAATCGAGATTCCATCTAAAAATAGGATTAGTTCCTTCATAGATGTAAGTAGAATCTGTCGCTGAAGCGTTGCCAGCTTGACATTTACCTCTCAATGAATATACCTTAAAATTACAAACACTTGATGCACAACCAATTGCAGAGTAAGTTTGGCCATTGCTTAATGATGAATATGTAGCTCCATTATTTGAAAAACTAGCTCCATCCGTTCCCCAAAAGGCAAAATCATAATCAACATTGTCGCCGAACAAATTATAGTCAATAATTACAGTTTCGTCATTTGAGTCAATTGCTGTTAAAGAAGTTTGTAAAGATGAATCTGGCAATACAGTTGTAGAAAAAACCTCACCATCTCTCCTTGCATACATTACAATATGACGGTTATTTTCACCCTTTTTAATAACGAATGAAAGTTTACACTCCCCTTCATCATAGAATATTGTATTAATGGTTGGCGCTCCGATATTCTTCGCAGAAATACTCGACTCAAAAGAGAGTCCAGTCTCAATAATGTCAAATTTGCCAGAATTATGCTGCATTGCGAAAATATTATAAAGCGACGAATCCTGCTCTTCAACACGAATTACTTTATAAAGTTCAAATTCACAGTTGTCAGCTATATTTCCAGATTGCTCAATTGCGAAAATTAAATTATTAGTGACACTATATTCCCCCGTATTGAATTGATTCATTCCAGCTCCAGTATAAGAATCGCCAGTGAAATACATTGTTGTTAAACCATTGTTGTGAGAAATGGTTGTCGGGCCGCCGGTAAAATAAATTTCCTGAATTGCTCCTCTTTTTAAACCACTAATATTTGTTGAATTAAAATCGGAACTCTTATTAACCAATGAAGATTCATAAGAATAAGTTGGTGTAGCCAAGGAGAATTTGTAAGTTTCGTAATTGTGTAAAGGTATTTTTCTATCCAATGTAATAACTGCACCACTCGCATTTGGGTAGTCATAGATTTCGGTTTTTAAAGTGCGGCCACTATATCGTTTTTTAGTTTTATTTTCATCAAATATCTTAATCACGTCGCCTGGTCTATAATACTGGGCTTCCATCCCCATCTGGAAATTAACCGTTTCCGTCTCAGTTCTTTCAGTTGTCAATATCCATTTCCCAAGCCGAAAGGCTTGCCCTCTACTAGCACAACCAATTGCCGTAACATCTCTTTGAACTAATCCATACTTCCTAATCCCCTCTGGATCTTCAATATATTCGACTGCTGGATTATAATTGTTTAACTTATCATTGTATCTAACAAGGGCAACAGTGTGTCTGCTCTTTTTGCTTGAACTTGAATAAACAAAATTACCATCAACAACATTAGCATTTGTCAAAATAAAACGAGGATCTTTTGGAGCATCCTGACTAACATCAATAGAACCTCCAATATAATATGTCATTCCTCTAAAAACACTCGCTAAGTCATTTATAACTTGATAAGCGTCATCTTGTTGAGCGAGATAAACATTCGTTTCGAAACGAGGCTCCAGTCCAGAATATGGAGATTCAGAAGGGGCATAACCATCTCTCACCAGTCCATTACAATATTGAGAAATTTGATAGAGAGACCATTTGTCAACCAAATCTTCATCAATGTAATTGCCGACACCATAGCGTTTATTAGTTAAAATATCATAAAATGTCCAAGCTGGATCACTTGTCCACTTTTTTTCAGTAGAAAAAGTCCCATCCCAATCTCCATCATAACTTCTTGTAATTGGGTCAAAATTGTCCGGCACTTTAACTTTTAACATTTCAACATCATAACTTGTCTCTGGCACTTCAGAAAAGAACTCAGCATCATAAAGGTTTGACGCCATTGCTGAATTTGGATATCGAAAAGTTTGATTATAGATTTGAGTGATTGAATCAACCGTTGCATTACAAGTTACCGCTGGATGAATGGCGTCGGCAGTTTTTCTAATGATTTCCAGTTCCCACGCTAAAAAGTCTGATTGTTCAGAGAAATCATCAACCTCAATTCTATCAGATTGCAAAAAAGGACTTGTTGTAACTTTTCCTTTTAGAGAGACATCTTTGACAGTTTCATAGGAGAACAAAGAAGATTTGTCTTCATTTTTAAAAATTGGTCTAACTTTTATAACATAGTCGATATAATAAGAAAGATTGTCCCCGTATTTATCTTTATCAATGATTTCTGTATAACTTAAAGAGTTAATTCTAACATTAACATCAAAGGCGACAATATTTTTATCATAATAACGATAGACCTTTCTATTGATTATTGCGGCATCCTGATCCCTTGCATAAAGTTTATCGTAATCCCCTCTAAATTTATCAAAGCGCTCGTTACCGTCAACTAAAACATCAGTCGGCATACCATCATTACTAAAATTATAATTTGGCCCCAACATTTGTTCACCAATTTGTTTAGTAATTGTCAGCTCATCATCGAAAATGGACTCAGCGCCAACTCCGGTTGCGCCCATTGGGGTGCCATTTACAAATTTAAATCGAATATTACTAAAATTATACTTATCAGAAGAATCTAAAATTGGGACATTATTATAATAAACTGATCTTAGAACCCCTGAATTAATATTTGTTCCCGATAAAATGCCATCATTGTAAGGAATAAATTCAGCTTCAGCCCAACCAGTTCTTCCAAGGTATCCACCATGCATTCTGTAATAGCCAGAGACTAGACCTTGCATCGGTCCTTCGCCCAACAAATCTAATACTTCGATTTTTGTCTTAGAACTTGAACGCGCATAATTCCCTGCGACATTTACTGTTACGCCTTCACTTTCTATAACTGGCTGGCGAACGTCGCCTCCCTTTCCAAATCCTTGAATAATCATAATATCAACCAATTAATTAATAACAGTCAACAACATCTCCATTGTCAGTCTTATAGGAAACTTTAAAACTCGCAGCAACTCGATGAGAGCCAATTCTCAATTTCCCATAACCCACTTGAACTGGACGACCCTCACCTATTACATTAGCTGGGCCACTAAATAAATATGATTCAGACTGAGATTCCAACTCAGGGGTTGAAGGTGGTTTTGAAAGCAAATTTGATATTCCAGCGGCAAACATTCCTAAACCAGCTACAAACATTGCTGGACCCCAAGGTCCGAGGGCAGCAGACGCAACAATCGCTACAACCATCAGGACCGCTCCAACGACTGTTAATAAAGCATCAAATGCTTTCCCACTGCCTTCAATAACTGGCACAATATCTAATGTTTTAATTTTTCTTTTTATTGTCAAAGAGGAGTTTTTAACTTTTGACAGGTCGTCTTCTAATCCTTCATTGTTTTTGTAAATTTTATTATTAATGATAATTTTATAGCGCGCCTGTATTTTATTCTTTTGATAAAGAATGTTCGTTAGGCCATTTTTGGTTAAAGCGTCAATCGCTCGGACTGCCTCGCCAACAGATTTTACCGACAAATTCCACTCTTTTTTTAATTTCTTGCTGAGAAATCCATGAAGTCTAATTTTTGTTAATTCTTTTTTCTCTTTTTTCATTTTTTTAACCTCAATATTGAGTATGCTTTTTGTTTTATTTTGCCGGAATCAACTAAGTGCTTTAAAGATTGAACTTTTGAAACAGAAAACGAAGACTGTCCAAGAAATTCTCCTTTCCCAATATAAACCATTGCATGACAAGCTGGTATAATACCCTTTTCTTTAAAAAGTAAAACATCATTAACTTTTAAATCATTCACTTCATAAAAATCAAGGGAGATGAAGTAATCTTTCATTATATCCTTAAACTCCTCTTTATTATAGGGACTGCTTGGCATATCTGTATAAGAAAGCAATCTCAAATCAAAAAACTTTTTATCTTTTAGGGTGATATTTAAATTTTGTGTGTAATAATCCTTTACCAATTCAATACAATCCAATGTGCCTAAAATAAATGGGCGGCCCAAAAGAGGGATTGGCTTATCACTAGGAGAGTAAAAACAGAAAGATTTATCTAATAAAGAGAATATTAGCCCCGATTTTTTTATTTTTTTGGCAATTAATTCATCTTCTCTAGATGGAACTGAAGTTGAAAATGGATGGGTATGATAGGTGCAATAAATATTATCTTTAATTGGCTCAAGTTGTTTTGGATCTATTAAAAAATGCACACCCCTTTTATTTGATATGTTCCTACATGGAAATACTGTCCCGTCATTGAGAATCACGCCACAAATCTCCTCATAAGGATTTAAAAAAGCCAGTCCTTTAATGATTTCTTTTTGTTTGGTGAGGGTTTCGTCAATCATAATGTTTTTTCTAAAGGCCAATCTTCCTTTTTATATCTTCTGATATTACTTTACAAGGGTCTACAATAAAAATTTGATCTTTTGACATAATGTAAACAATATTAAAATAACCAGTAAGTTCAGAATAGTAATGATCGAATTCAGATGGTTTATCTAAACAATTTTCAGTATGAGAGTGGTAGATTCCAATTACTTTGCCGAGATTTTCTGCCAAAATAAAGTCGTTGGCTGAAATTTCAAAATCTGTTTCTGGGGTTTGATGAACGTTAGCGCAGGGGAAATAAAGAAGGCTATCGCCTTCACTTCTCATTATAAAAAGCCCACATGATTCAACTTTGGGTGCTTTTAAACAAATTTGCTTGATTTTTTCAATCATCAATTTTTTCCTTATACCTTTTTTATTACTATATTTTACACTACCTCTGTCCTAGCTTTTCTGTCCCAGCAAAGCCTCCAAATGGATTTTCTGTTGCGCCATAATGCAGTTGGCACGCTTTAATATCTTTCGTGCATTGATCGGCTTCCCAAAAGAAGTTGTTTGGCGGTGGTGTATTTTTGGGGACCGCTTTTTTTGCAACAAAATAATAGTTGATTCCACCTTTTGTTATATAAATAAATTGTGCCTGTAAATACTCTTCGTCAGAATCGTATTCCCCCTTATCATAATCGAGTAATTCAACATCACTTAAATTAAAATAATTAATTCCATAAAGTTCTTCAAATTTTGTCCCTGCTTCATTTGTTACCGGAGGGGCATATCCATTTCTTCCTAGATATTTCTCAATAACACCATCATGAAGTTCTGAAAGTCTACTCGGTCCAGAAACCCTAGAATTTGAAAATTCGTAACAACACCCTGTCCCTCTGTAATTAAAAGAGCATCTATTTGCGAATATAAGTCTGGATGGCAATTTTATATTTTTTAGGTCAAAAATAGAATTCAATTCATATTTTAGGACAAGTTTACTCTCCTCAACCTTTCTATCTACATAATAGATTTGTGGGGTAAATTCATTGTTCGGAGACTCTTCATAATCATCAGGCTTTTTCCTTCCCGCAAAATTAATTTCATCAATAAACTTTAAAAAAGTTCTTTTTATTGTAACTTTGGCCCCGACAAGGTCTCTCAGGCTGGCAATTTGGCATTTTAACAAAGATAAGGCGGCGCTCCCTTCCTCGATTGTGCTTAATGTTAAAGTTGGAGTTGGGAGAGTTCCAGAGCCAGTTATCTCCAACCCTTCTATCATTATAGGAAGGGCGTAATATGTATTGCCTTGAAAAACAATATTGCTGTTAATTAGATTGATATTGTTGTGAAATCTAAAAATTTTAATTTGCTCCTCTTGTAGGTTATTGCCAGTTAAAGATGCTAGTTTGCCATCTTCGAAAAGAATATCAGTAAGATCAATTTCTATAAATGTTAATATTGGAGATGGCTGTAGTTTTGCGGACTCAGCCTGAACCTGCTTAACGGATGTTTGTGCTTGCGTTCTTGTTAAAGTCATTTTATTATTGTAATATTAATTCATAGGGTTCCGGTTTAACTTGATTGAATGTAGCTGTAATGTCAAAGTGTTCTCTTTTTAATGATGTTACTTCCCATTCTTCGCAGGTATACATTTTTTTGGCCTTGAAAGGTTTCGGCGGCTCAAAAATAAACGCTTCAACCCCACTCCTTTCATGAAGAAAGTGAATAATTGCATTTGTTTCAAGCAAATCTCTCGTCATAAATTTGAATTGGTAGCTATTTAAATTGGTGTTGATTCCGTCTTGGGATCGATGCTCGATGCTGAGACCAAATCTTGCAATTTTTAATCTGGGCGACTGAATTAAAGTTGAGCCATAAGACGCTTCCCAAATAAAATACTTTTTGGTTACATTGTTTAAGGTTGTTTCTCCTTTTGACCATTTCGTAGTATCGTATGATGATGATGTTATGTCACTACTTTCTCGATTGTGGTCTTTAAGGGCATAATAATAAATGAATGAGTTTTTAGGATATTCTACAATTTCATTTTTTTTGAATGAACTTTTAGATCCCCAATATTCTATGTCGTAAATTGATGGTTGACTCATAGTTTTTTAATTAACTTCCTGCTGAAAATTCAAAATGATATACGCAATCTTCGTATTGGTTACTTTCTTGAGATAAAATTTTAACACTTCCATTATTACTACAAAGTTCTAAATAACTAAGTTTGACTTTTCCTATACATTTACACGTTGGTATATTGTAATAAATAGACGTTTCTTCTGAAATTGTAATAGAATCTTGGTCGTAAGATTGCAATAAAACTCCATCTGTATTAAAAAGCGATATAACTATCTGATTATATGCCGTGCTTGTGCAAAAATTTCCGTATTTAACTATTATGGTTACTATAGATGGATAGCTGCCATCATCACATAAAAGCGGTTGAGACTTGCTCGGGGTTGGGCTCGGCGTCGGAGTTTGACTAGATGTTGGCGTAACGCTAGGAGTGTTACTCGGGGTTGGAGTGTTGCTTGGGGTTGGGGTCACGCTGGAGCCTGGGCTACTCGTAGGGGTCGGTGTCTGCGTCGGGGTATTAGATGGTGTATTACTAGGAGTATTTGATGGGGTATTACTTGGAGTTGGTGTATTCGACGCTGAATTTGACGGCGACGCAGAATTTGATGGTGTCGGAGTGCAAATCCCTCTCCCACAATACAAATCACTTAAACATTCAAAGCAATACTCTTCATCTTCTCCAATATTATCATAAATATCATTCAATCCGGTATTTAAAATATTTGCCACCCCCGATGTATTAATATTACCAGCATTGTAATGAGAATAATTCGGCATAGCTGGTTTTGCCAGTAAATTTGAATCTAATTTTTTCAAAAATGTTCTGTAATTAACAGAAGCAATGATGTTCCCCTCTGTCGTTGCTGAATAACTTTCTGCGGTCAACCTCATTCCAGAAAAAGCGTAACTAATTAATGTGTCATGGGTTTGATATTGTTTTAGATTAAGTGTTAAATTTTCAATTTTCTCCTTATAGGGGGTTTGGCGCATTCTTGAAAAGTCGTAATTGTCAATTTCGACATCCAGTCCTAAATTTATTTCCAATGGATAGTTAATTTCTGTATATTTAGGTATCCTGCTACCAAGGATATAAAAGCTATTTCTATTGATATTATAATTTAATTCAATAGATTGCACTCGATTTGTATTGAAATCATCAAGAGAAATTTCTATAGACCCAGGGTCAATAATTTTGTAATTTCCTGTATTATACAAATTTTTGGAATTGTTTGTTAATTCGTTTAGAATTTGTTCGTCCCCACTTCCAATTGGGCCAAAATCACCCAAAACAGAAAAAGTTGCATTAATTTCAATTGGATTATCGATTGAGGCTCTCATTCCATAATTTGTCAAATAACCACTTTGAAAAGTCAATGTTTCTTCAGCGCTTCCGTTTTTTGGCATTATATAACCATTAACACCCTGCTCCCCCGAATATTGCAATAACACATCAGGACCAACCGCTATAGTTGAAATATTAACGGTCCCAATTTGTGGGCCGATTGGATGCTCAACAATTTCCTGTTGCTGCATCCCCAAAAACTTTATATTTTCCTTATTAGAAGTCCATGAGGTTGAAATAGATTGAACTCCACTCAACAGATTTTCACCCAAAAATACAAATGCGTCCCTTTTATCTTGCCTTCCGAAAGTATTTGTTATCATAATTTTATTTTAAAACATTATTCAAAATGTTTATTATATTCTTTTTGTCAAAATAAGGGATTCTTAATAATTTTATGTTATTATTTTTACACCAATCATTTTTAATGTTATCTTTTGTTTTTATATCTTTTAATTTATCTTTGCCTCCGAAATACTTTACAGGTTCAAAATGTTGTTTTCCGTCATATTCTATTAGGAGATTATAGTTTGGAAGATAAAAATCAAATTTTAATCTACGTTTAGTTTCTATATTTATACAGGTTTTGAAGGTTTTTTGCTCCTTGAAATTTATATTATTTTTTTCCAAATAATTTCTTATCATATTTTCACCAGTAGAGCTGGCGCATTTTAAACACCCACTCCCTGCTAAATGACAAGTTGGAGTTTGCTCAAATATTCCGTGCTTTTTGCAAATTATCTGAACTTTTACATTACATCTTTTATACTCAACCGGTGAATAGTCGTATTTATCATCGTGAATTTTTTTGGCATCTTTAATAAAACGCTCTTTTGTTGAAAATTTTCCAGAACAAAACCGACACCTAACTCCCTTTATATGATTACTTGGAGTCATAAAAAACTCACCGTGATCCGGACAAAGTATCTTAATTTTTGTTGAGTAATTTACATAATCAACCAAAGAGTAGTCATACTTATCCCCATGAACTTTTTTGGCTCTTTTTATAAATTTGTCATTATCTAAATACTTCTTATTACAGATTTTACATCCCTGTCCTTGAAGGTGTTTAAATGCCTTCTGGCGGAATGCGCCATGCTCTGGACATAGTATCGTTACGTAATCATGGCATTTTTTGTATACAGTTAATTCATAATTGTATTTATTTTTGTGAATTTCATTAGATCTATTGATAAAATCATCGTTTGCAATAGTTCTTTTTTTAAAAGAGCATTTTTTACATCCATTCCCCCTGATGTGTGCCATCGCATTTTGAAAAAACTCTCCGTGAATTTTACATACAATTTTCACGTTTGACCTCATATTAACATACTGACTATCTGAATAATCGTATATATTGCCATGTTTCTTTACAGATCTCTCTACAAATTCTTCTTTTGTTATCTTTTCTGACATTCCTTTTTCCTTTTACCGTATTATTTAACCTTAAAGCCTATATTATTATTTACATTATTATAGGCCCAACGGTGTAAAAATTAATAACAAAGCAATAAGGTATAAGGCAAAATGGCAATTCCAAACTGGGAAAATGATAAAAATTATAAGAAGTATGATATAATTGAAGAACCGGATGGTTCAAATATCTTTTATTATGCTACTTTTGACCACAATTCTTCATTGTCTGGATCAAGTGGTTCAAGTGGAGCTGCTGGAACATTTTATACAGATAAAGTAAAATTTGCGGGAATTTTGGAGGTTAATGGTGAAAAAATCCCTCATTTCTTTTGGAAATCAGATTATAACACTCGATATTCCGTCAAAACCGAAGTAAAGAAAACAAAATATGGCGACGGCTATGAACAAAGAAGTAAGGCAAACTTCGATAATATTCTTTTAAACTTGGATTTAACCTTCTCCAACAGAAGTTACAAAGAGGCTGTAGCGATTTTACATTTCCTAAATAGGCGCAAAGGATATGAGCAGTTTATTTTTACTCCTGAGTATATTTATACAACCTACAATTATTCTTCTCCTTTGAGATGGATTTGCAAAGAGTGGACCCACTCCCATCAATTTGACGAAAATAATGTAATTAAAGCGACCTTTAACCAAGTTCCAATCAATGGAAAGTTTGAAATAATAAGGTAAGATATTATGATATATTGGGATAATGTAGATGTTATTATTGGAGGAAGCACGGGTATAATGGCCGACGGCGCATCATTTTCTTCTAAAAATTCTTTAACCCCAGTTTATTCAATAGGAAATATTGGAACTCATAGTATTACCCCGAATGGCCCAATCACCAATGAATTCTCATTTTCTTACTCACCTTTGGTAAATGGAGATCCTAATTTTGACATAGCGAATGGAATTAAAGAACTGACCAACCATTTGTATACCGGAGTAACTATAGAGGTGAATGGAATAACCGGTTTTGACTGTAGATTAAAATCACTCTCCTATCAAATTAGACCAAATGATATTGTCAGAGCTAATGCAACTTATGAAAGTTTTGTCAATACATCTGGCAATGCTTTTGCAAACCATTCTTACAGTGGGGATTATAAAAATAAGAATGACATAGCGCATGGATGGACAACATATTTTAACACCCAATCAGATTATTTTGAAGCGCCGATTTATAATCTTTCTTATAGTTTTGAAGCGAATTTCTCTCCAAGGTATACATTGGGACGAAAAGAGGCGGCGCAAGTTTCTTTTATGTCTGCAACGGAAAGAATTGATATAGATCAAGATACATATTCCCCAATTCAATTTTCTGGAGAAGATGTTTTTACATCACTATTGGTAAACAATACTTCTGGATTGGATTTTATGACATTGAATATTGTCGGCTATTCAGAATATGATACTGGAGTTAAGCCATTTACTGGAGATTATACTAACATGACCATCAATTTGTCAGGAATGAAAATAGCACAATCCAATGTAGATGCTAAAATAAACGATATTCTTGCCAATAAATTATCATTGATTAAATACTTTTAATTTTTAAAAAAAACATGCAATATACCTTCAGAAACGCAGAATTAAAGTTTAATGATAAGAGCATACTTGCTGATAGTGTTAATTTTTCACTCAATGCCCCGATTGAAGGTGTTTTTAGAGAGGGCGAGAAGAATTCGTATGATTTTGCACCCGTAAACGGAAATGATAACTCTCTGAGTGTTAGTTATTTGCTAACTGGTAGTGACCCAATTAAAGAATACGTGCATCTTGAAACAGGTTCCATATCTGGATATTTCGGCGGCCTTTATTTTCAAAGTGGTTATTTAACAAGTTATTCATTCAATGCAAACCCAAATCAGCCAATTTCAGTAAATGCCAATTTAAAATTCTTTGAACCTTTAACTGGAAACTTCGTTCCCTCAGAAAACACCGCCACCGATTACAAAATATTAAACATTGCTGACGTTTCAGTTACAGGAACTTCATTGGGGAGTTTAGACGACATTGATTCTGTTTCATACTCTTTTAATCAAAACATTGTCCCACAGTATATCATTGGAGAGACAAAGCCGCGCAAAATTCTTTTTGAAAGCAAAGAAATTTCAATGAATATTAATGGAGCGCATATTACTGGAAATTTGCCGCCACAAGGAATTTGGGCCGACTATCAAATAACATTACAACATCCAGAAATTAGCTCATTGAGTGAAGTTTATTTTGTCAATGGAAAAATAATGAATAGATCAATAGAAACGAGTGCTGGCAATGAAATAAAAACCAGTTTAACAATAAAGCAAAATTATACCAAAAAGCGCCCGATTATTACATCTATTTCAAGGTCAACGATTTACGCAGGACAACAACTCAATATTTATGGCCGCAATTTATTAAATGTTGAAAAAGTGCTTTTTTGTATTAACGGGGAAACGATACCAAGAAAAGAGGCGACCTTTACAATAGGATCGGATACTGTTATAAGAGCCGTTGCTCCAGCAGGTGTCAGTCGAGGACCAATAGAGTTAAGACCATAAAAAGGAAAATCAATGAGTTTTTTTGTAGAAGTAGATGATAAATCAACAGTAAGCCAAATCAACATAATTAATGTTGAGCCGAATACTGGTGTCGTAAATACAACGGTAAGAATTAGCGGTCAAAACTTTTATGGCGTCGATTCTGTTATATTCTCAGATAATGTAACTGGAAATTTTACAGTAGTTAATAAAAATTTAATACTTGCTACAATACCAAATAATGCAGCTTATGGATCAATTTCTGTCGGCTCTCAATCAAGATCTACAACTGGAACTTATTCATATTTTACCCCGTTCCCAAATATAACTGGATTCAATCCAATAACTGGAACTTCCGGTGATTTAATATCAATTTACGGCAACGCCTTTTCTGGAATAACTGGTGTCAAATTAAATAACTTAGATTTAAAGTCTTTCGCCGTTGCAAACAATAGCACAATTACTGGTCAGATAGATTCTGGCAATACCAAAGGATTGCTGACAGTTTATGGACAGAACGGCACGTTTGACGAATCCTCAAAAGAATTTACCCCACAGCCAATATTAACATCAGTGACGCCCACAAGTGGGCTTTCTGGGATCGCTGTAGAAATATCGGGCCTCAATTTCTTTTCAACTAATTTAGTAGAAACAAGCAATGGGTCGTCGCAATATAAAATTGGATTTGGAAATATTCAAAATACTGGCGGCTTTGAAATTGTAGATCAATATACATTAACAGGATTTGTTCCCAATTCAGCTCAGAGTGGTTATCTTTATGTTTATAGTGCCACATCAATAAATAAATCATCTGTAATTTTTAATACCGTAAACGATGCTCCGTCATTAATAAATTGGTTTCCATCATCTGGGGCATCCGGCGACTTCGTTTCTATAAGTGGAGCTAATATTTTTAATATCAACTCTGTAACATTTTCTGGCGACACTTTAAATCCAGTAACGGATTTCACCTACGACACGGGAAATGGAAAATATATCCACTTTAATGCTCCTTCATTGAATCAAGGACTTTATGATATTATTGTATCAGGTAGAGATGGTGATGGAAGAATAATAGATGGTTTTACAGTTTTAGGAACAGGATCTATCAGTGGTTTTGAGCCAATCACTGGAGCGCAAAATTCAATAATTACAATATCTGGAGAAAACCTATATACCTTTTCTGAGGTTTATTTGAATAATAGAAGTGGTGTAGCCAATATAATATCGGGATTAGATAACCATACCTTATATGTCAGATTGCCAGACTTGGGGACAACTGGTTCCAACTTTATTATTAACAATTCGGTTAATACCGTTACAGGGGATCAATTTAGATATTATTTGACGCCGAGAATAACTGGGTTTGATCCTACTTCAGGCTCTCAAGGCGACTCTATTATTATTAGCGGTGATAGGTTTGACGGCGTGACTGGGTTGCAATTAGGCACAAAATACATCTCTTCTTATAATATTGTTGATCAGACTGGTATCAATTTTAGTCTTCCTTATGACTTTTTTGATGGGCCGTTTAAAGTTATCGCAACTGGAGGAAATTCAATATCTAGAAATTATTTTAATTTTTTGG
>Ga0070749_10000421_pt1 | contig 28670 bp, 36 predicted proteins | sample VirMetDEL_Nov_18_FD_75180 | JGI IMG/M metagenome (GOLD analysis project Ga0070749, IMG submission 75180) | Aqueous microbial communities from the Delaware River and Bay under freshwater to marine salinity gradient to study organic matter... | ecosystem: Environmental > Aquatic > Marine >...
CGCAATCAGCAGCTCCTGCTCCGTCTCCGCAGCTCGGGCCGCCATCTGCAGCTCCTGCAAAGCCTTCTCCTGGGCGAATTGCAGCTCCATGGTCTTGCGCTTCTGCTCCTCGGCGAGCCACGCAGCGCCGACCTTGAGGACGGAACCAAAGAAACCCAGAACGCCACCAGTGGCTACGTTGAGCAGGCCGTCGAGTACCGTTTCCATCACCATGACCTCCATGATCTGTTCCCGCCCATATCGACGTGCAGGAACGTGTTGTAATAGCCGAACCCCTGGAAGCCGACCTGCCGCGCCAGCTCCTCGAGCCTCCACTTGTCGAGCCCCAGGATAGAGATGTCGTAGGCGTCTCCCACCTTATGCCGGGAAAGGGGCGCACCGCCCACCTTGGCGTTGTAGATCGGGTCGCGGTAGGCGCTGTTGATCGTCAGCGGGCGGGCCATCAGGGTGCGCAGCTCCTGTAGCCGGTCGAGAGCCTCGGTCATCACAACCAGAGATCCGTCACCGTTCGATGCCAGCTCGGCCGGAGAGAAGTTGGGCCAGCGCCAGGTTGCAAGGTCGACCTCGCCGATGTTGTTCCACGCCAGGCGTGTCATGGCAGCTCCTCCACGATCTCGAACAGCACCGTCGGCGTCTGCACGACGTGGATCCTGCCAAGGCCGCAGTCATAGGTGACCCGCTCGTAGAACTTGGCAGGGCCAAGGGCGGCCTTCTCGGGAACCTGGACCGTGTACGCCAGGTGGAAGCTATCCTCGACCGGCGCAAATCCATCGATGCCATCAAAGTTCCAGACATTGCGCTCCCCATCGACGATGGTGAACTCGCTTCGCGCATCACAGTCGCGGGTCTTGGTGCTGACGAACTCGACGCGCAGGGGGCCGCCTGGCACCGCATAGGGATAAGGTGCCTCGATCCACGACACGGTCAGCGGGGGCGGCTGCAGCTCGTACCAGTAGAGGGCAAGGCCAGCGCAGGTCCAGATGCCGACCATCGACACCAGGAGCGAGAGCTTTGACAGCGCAATCGAAACGGGGGCGCCCATGGCTCAACCCTTATGGATAATGGCGACAACGCCCTGCCAGATGGCAAAGGCAACAGCCGAGATGAACACGCCGACTGCACCGCGCTTCACCCAGCCCTGAAATTGCTCTGCACCCAGGCGCTGCTTGCGCAGGTAGAGGCTGTCAGCATAGATCTCGCGAGCTTCGGATGCGTCAAAACCCATCTCGCGCAGAACCTCTTTGGCGGTTTCTTTGGCTATCCTCTGAACGTCGGCCTTGGACATCTGATAAGTCTCACTCATACGCGCCCCCTATCGTGACACGCACCTGCCGGCGTGACTGTTTCAAAACGAAACTTGGTCGGTTTATCCAACACCTGCGACAACAAACGCCGGGGGCGTCCCCTCCGGGATTGTCACGATGGTGATTGCGCCATACGTCATCGCGCTTCCATACGAAGCCTCGATACTAGTGAGAATTGTTTTCATGGCTTGGTGTCCCGCAAAGCCTTCTTCTCGACCCGAGCCTTAGCCAGGTTGGTAGGCAACTGGTCCTCCAACAGAACTTCAGTCACCAGCAGGGTGTCAATGAGGTCTTCAACATCCCTCGTCATAAGGGAGTCACTCGCCGCCATGACAGCCTCCCACTCTCGCATCGGAGCCTCAGCGGCATTTGCCTTTTCGATTGCGGCATCTGCTGCTTCGATCGCATCAGCCGCAGCTTCTTCTTCAGGCGTGAAAGGAACAATCTCTCCTTGGCCCGTCATATTATATCGAGTCATCAGACGATCCCCCAGACCTTGAACGATCCATTAGGCATGTTGCCGGTGTTCTGCTCAAACTTGATGCCGTCAATCTCAGTCGCAACCAAGTTTCGCAAAGAGCCAGTGCCATTTGCATGACCTCTGTTTCCGCCGGGAGCCGCAGAAGATACGAAGCTCCAGTGAATGTAAGGGCCACAGATGTTCGTCCCATCAGACAAGCCCGGATATAGGGTGGCCCTCATATGGAACATCTCATTGTACTGAGCGCTGCCTTTGTAGATTTCATTGTAGATATTGGGAATATTAATAGCTGAGGTGCCGTTGGAAGAACCAGCAGTGAACCGAAACCCCGTGTTGGCGTAGAAGTAATCAGTGCCCCCAGTTTGATAAGCCCCGCCTTGGCTGAACGTGCACAAAAGTCGGCAGGTCGCCGAGATGTAGCCTTGCAGCTCGATCTCGAAATAGCTGTAGGTGCTCCAGTCCATGCCGTCAGCGTCCTCAAACGTCACTGAGCTTGGAGTGCCGGTTGACCAATCGTTATCAATAATCTTGACTCTCCCGGCCGCAGCTGCCGCTGGAACGGCAGGGTTGAGCAGCTCCCACCGCGTGTTGGTCGCCTCGTATCGCAGAATGATCTCGTGATATTGCCCAGCAATGTCCCCAGCTACTAGCGGCTGATTGCCATTCTTGACGATGGTCGATGCACCTAAGCCGTTTGGGTTGAATGTTGGCGTAGTGGACGTGTTGGCTGCTGCCGCCCGGAAAAAGCACAGCTGGCCGTCAGGAAGGCTTGTAAGGGCTGGACTATAGGTAACTTCAATTGCGTCGGCTGTTCCTCCGGGCGAAGCGCCCCAAGGCAGTTTGCCCTTGAGCGAGTTGGGGGTGACTGCTCTAGTGGTGTCAGTCCCGACGGCAGTTTCTAATTCGGTCGCAAGCTCGACAATGCCCGCCGCCGTGGTGGACGCTGCGGTTGTACCTGCTGCACCTAGAGTAGTGCGAGCTTCTGCTGCCGTCGTATCGTCCAGCACCGTAGCCATGAATGAGGAGACCGCCGACGTGTCAACGGCTGCAGCCACCGATGGCAGACCCGTCACGGCGTCAAAGTACAGGTACTTGCCCAGCCTCGATGCCTTTGCGGGCATGGTGTTGTCGCCCGTCGCCAGAGCGTCCTCGATGGGGAACTTGATCCCGTAGTCGATGTCGCGCTGCATTTCCTGTGTGATGGCGATCATCTTGTCCAGCTCGGCGTTCACCGTGACGGCGCGGAAGTCCCCGGCCGTCTGGTAGTCCGCGAGGCGCTCCTTGGTCACCGCACGATAGAGAACCCAGGTGTCATCGACCGTCGCGCCAGATGGGAACTGCGTACCGTCCAGGGTGATGGTCCCGCCGCTGGCGTTGCCGACGCCCGCCACAGTGTAGTCGGTCCCCTCGACCAGGGCCGTCCCGTTGCGCTCGACCACGAGATCGGTGCTGGCAAAGATCTCGAAGCCGTAGGTGAAGGTCGTCTCTCCGCCCAGGGCGACATGCCCGGTGCGGCTCGAGAGGTTGCTGATCGTCATGGCGTTACTCCAGAATTGAGGATGGCGTCGAGCATGTCAGGAGGGAGCAGCTCGGGAGGGACGTTGTGACGCCGCTCCAGAACATCCGACGCGAGGTCGGGGAAGAGGTTGAACAGAGCCGTGCGAGCCGTCCCGCCCACGTTGGCGCCGGAGGTGTAGAGGCTGATGATCTCGGAGAGAACCTCCTTCTTCGTGTCAGCCCCGCTGCCGAGGTTGCTGTCGGTGTAGTCGGACTTGAGGGCGTACCATTCCGAGGCGATGACGGCGTTGAGCGCCTCCTCCATGTTGTAGAACTCACCGGGCTCGAGGTTAGGATAGAGCCCGGATGCGCCCAGACCAGACGACCCGACGACAGTCCGAACCGTGTTGCCGTCAGGATCGACCGCGTAGGTAGCCCCACCGTCGCCACGAATGTACGTTCCCTGGCCGCGCAGGTAGGCGAAGAGGCTCTGCTGGGTTGGGGTCAGCTCGACGCCGAGAAGCCGCCCAGGGACGCTCGGAGGAATGAGGCCTAGACGGATAAACTCCCCGGAGATCCCAACGGCATCGACGTAGCCTCCCCACTTGCTGAGAGGGATCTCGTTGTCCGGCCCGACCCGCATGCCGGTGAGGTCGAGTGTGGCTGCCCGCTCGGGATCGAGCCCCAGCTCGTCCACCAGGAACGCAGCGTCATGCTCGGCCTGCATCTGCGGGAACGGCGAGAGGACGTCTGGGCCGAACGCGTCGTAGGGCATCGGCTTGCCGAGCCAGTTGTAGCGCACTGGCAGCGCGTCGAACTCCCAGTCAAGGATGGTCACGTCATCAGACAGGCCGAGGGTGCGCGATCGGTAGCGGTTGAGGACGCTCTCGAGCTGGCGCTCCAGGTAGTTGCCCATGGGATCGGGGCGTGTGTCGCGGCGCACGTCGCCATCTCCGAACGTGCGGTTCAGGTTAGCCATGAGGGGAGATCCCGGCCCAGCGGGGCCAAAGGTTCCCATCAGGAGGCCCACTGCCATCTCGGTCCCGACCCGGCCAGCCTTGTCAAGGCCCGCCTCCATGTCTCGACTATTGGGCGTGGCTGCGTTGAGTACCGTGACCACGCCCTGGAGAAACGACTGATCCATGGTGTAGTTCGCCACCGACGAGAGCGCAGCCGCCGCGATCATCGTGGCGTCCTGCTCCTTGTCAGTGTAGGCCAGCATCTGGGACACGTCGGCAGACATCGCCAGGAACGACGACATCGGCTCGGTGCGGGCGTAGGAGATAAAGTGTCCATCCTCGCCCCCGAAGCATCCCATGTTGAACGAGTAGGGCTGGATCCCCTCCGTGGCGAGCGCCTCGCGCTGCTCGTAGTTGTCGGTCAGGCGACCGGTGATGCAGCCGTTCGCGGCGAGCATCGCACCGGACATGAGGAGCATGCCGCCCATCACCTGGCGCGAGACAACCTCCTGCCTGTCGGCCGCGTTGCCGGTCTGCAGGCGGGCGATGTTGTCTGGCATGGCAAGGCCTGCGACCGGCATGCGGTGAGCCCCCACGCGAATGATATTGGCGATGACGTTGAGAAACGGCACGACGATCTTGCCGCCGGCGACGGTAGACCGGAGCTGCGCGAACGACTGCATGACCGGCGTGCTGTCCATCTGCAGCGTCGCATAACGGCTGTGTTCGATGGCACCCAAGTGGATGTCGGGGGCCAGCGTGTCGGGGCTCGCCATGATGGCGTCAACGCGATCCTTGAACGCCTGCCCGGTGAGGCCTTCCGCCGTCGCCTGCATGTAGGCGTACTCGGCCACCGCCGCGCGATAGTTGATCACCTTGAAGAACTCGTCCGCGCTCGACAGCACCCGGCTTGGCCCACGGTAGTAGTATTCAAACAGGCCGTCGGCAAGGTAGGCGGTCAGGCCGCCCTGCTCGAGCGTCCCTCTGGGGAGGAGGAGGCCAGCGTCCTCGAGGACGGTCCCGACCGAGCGGTCGAACAGGTCCGAAAGATAGTTCCCGGTGTCGCGGTTTCGGAGCTGGGCGATGTTCTCAATGGTGAGCGCAGACCCGCGCGTCGCTGTCGTGAACTTGCTGGAGTAGCTGTTGCTGGTGCCAGCTCGGAAGGCCAGTTGCAGCGCCTCGCGAAACGACGACATCAGGGCGAACGTATATGCGGCCGAGCTGCCGAACGTGCGGCGCGGCCCCGTGGTGTTGCCGGTCGGGATGAATGGAGCCAGCCACCGCTCGGTGAGGAGGGAGGTTGTCAGGGCAGAGTTGCCGATGAAGTTGACGGCATGCGTCGTCGGGGATCCCAGCAGGCTGTTGATCCAGGCCTCGACCAGCATGTCCATCGTCGACGCGCCGCTGGCTCGACGCGTGTAGTCGGCGAGCAGGGAAGAGTTGGGCTCCTTCAGCGCCTCGGTCATCATCGCGAGGAAACGCTTGTTTACCTCTTCGCCGCCAGTGGTTTCGACGTAGTCGGCCAGCATCACGGCCCGCATCAGGTCGTTGGGTGGCATCGCACCGGCAGGCATGTCGGGGGGCATTGCGGCGTTGGCACGAAGCGACCCCAATGCGCGACCGGCCTCGGCCACGGCGCCCTTGAACTGGAGCAGGAGGGCGCTCGTGATCTGGGCCTGGCGACGCAGGAGGGCCAGGTTCTCGGTCGTGGGGTTGAGGAGCGTCTCGGCGTGGATCGAGCGCACCTGGTCGAGGCTGCCCTCGACGATGGCGCGAGCTGCGCGGAGCTGGGGTGCGTTGTATGCCTCTCCCGTAGCGCGATTGAGGAGCTGGTCCTCGGTCAGGCCGGTGGCGTTCGCCAGCCATGCGACCGTGTCGTCGGTCATCACGCCCTGCTCGGCCCTGCCGGACCGGGCGATCCGCTGCTCGAGATCCTCGATGCGTCGCACCAGATCGATCTCGAGGAGGTCGCGCTGAACCTGCGTCATGCCCTTGACATCGGCCGACGCGAGAGGGCCAGCGGTCAGGTCGGCGAGCTGGTTCTGCAGGGCCGTGACCTCATCGCGCATGCCTGCGATGGCTGCTCGAGGGGCGGCACCCGTAACGTCACCGATCTGCTGCGAGAACGCATCCGTCACCGCCGCGAAGAAGTCGTCGATCTGTCCTGTTTCGGTCAGCGATGCATACGGGAATGACCCCAGGGCGACATCAATGTCGTCCATGGAGGGCGACCCCAGCGAGCTGCGCAGGGCGTCGAACGTCTCGTCGGTGATGGTGCCGCCGAGAACCTTGCCCGCGCTCTCGTCGATTGTCGGGGGGATCCAGCCAAGCTTCTTGTAGATCTCCTCGAGCGTGTTTGTGACGTTTCCGGCGACCTGGAACTCCTCGGTCGCAGGATCGCCGGCGGGTGCGTCAACGGCACCACCCAGATCGCTCTCGCCGGGCCGGGGCGGCACCAAGACGAAAAGGGCGTCTGATCCGACCACTCGCTCGTTGCCCTCCGCATCGAAGTAGGTCTGCAGGCCATCCTCTCCAGTCGATGCTAGGGCGTCTTGTCCTGCGCTGCCTGCGAGGACGGCTGCTCCTGCGCCTCCGGCGAGGGCTGCGCCCCCTCGTCTGCCTCGAGATGTACCGGCATCCCCCGGCGAAACATTCGCGCCATCACCTCCCGTGCCGGAGAGAGGGGTGCCGTGTTGTCTGATGATGCCATCGAGCTTCTCCCTGTTGACGGACGGCGCATCAATCCATGGCGCGTCCGTATATTCCGAAACCTTGAAGTCGGCGGGAATGACGCCGTTCTTGGGGTTGCTGAAGGCGTCCCTGGCGTCTGTCCACTCGCTCGGAGAGAACACATACTCGGTGCCGTCAGATGTTTCATACTTGTAGTGACGCACGCCGTCCATGTCTACACCATAGCTGACGCCATAGTTGTACGTTGCATGTTTGCCCTGGCGCACATAGACGTTGGCCCAAGCCGGGACGCCGGTCCCAGGGCCGCCGTTGCTCGGTCGGTTACGTGCCTCGATGCCCTGACGAAGGGCGGACAGGGTGGCGTGGTCCACCTCCTGCTCAGACTTGAGAACCCAGCTCTCCCAGTGGAACCGGCCGGGGGTCATCTCGCGACCGAGGCGCTCGCTCAACTCGCCGAGCTTGCCCAGCAGGGCCTCCTCGATCATCTCGTAGATGGCGAGACCTCGAGCGCCCGTGGTCACCGGGGCAAAGGTCGTGCCGGTCAGTGCACCACTGCCCTGTCCTTTCACCTTCTTGCCGTCGTAGATGTTTATCCCGGCGAACCGGCCATCATCGAACATATTGCGGATCTGGACGCGGTCGAGGATCACAACGTCAGTGCGGCCCGCTGCCAAGAGGGTGAACGACAGAACCTTGTTGTCGATGCCGACACCCTGGACGTTGCTGTGAAACCAGCGCCGGATGTCTCGAGACGGAGTGCCGTCTGCAATCATGTTGTGCAGGGTTTGCAGGTGGCTGACGCCATCCGGCCCCGTCTCCCCCATTTTCTGGAGGAAGTCTCCAAATGCGTTCAGGTTGTGCGCGGTCCCGGCCCCGGCGAGGCCGGAGCCCTTGGGCGCAACGCCCTTGGCCCAGGCAACGAACTCGGCAACCTTGTCTTTGGTGAAGTTGCCGTCGAGGGCCAACCGGATCCACGGTGCCATCTCGGCATTGATACCTTCGCGCACTCCTCGCGAGGACACGTCGAGGAACATGGCCTCCTGCGTGAACGGGTCAACGCCCTTCGACAGGAATGACCATAGCAGCAATCCCGCAGTGTCCTCCGGCGCCGCCTTGCCGGAGCTGTAGAGGCCGCCCATGATGGCGGCGTCGGCGAGGCCGTCCTCGACGTTGCGGAGCTGCGAAGGGGTCAGGCGCTCCAGATCGGCAGCCCAAGCGTCCACGTTTTGGAGCTGATTGATCAGGCGGTGGGGCGCGACAGGCACCTCGGGGCTGCCATAGACGTGTGCCATCGACCGGCCCCACGTCTCGACCGTCAGCTCCTCGCCGCGAGCAAGATCGAGAGCCTCGTCCACCTGCGCGAGGGACGCGGGCGCGTTGCCGACGTTGGTCGACTGCGGCACCCCCTTGGGCAGCTCCACGTCATCGCCAAGGTCGGCGGTCATGCGCAGATAGGGGGCGAGCCGTCCCTGGTTGTCTCGCGCCTCGGCGGGCGCTGCGACATGGTCCTCAAACATCTGCTTGATGCGGACGTTTTCCTGGGCGACGACGGGATCCGTCGCGGTCGATGGGGCGAGCTGCACGTCCTGCAGGGTTGCCTCCGGCTCGGCCTCAAACATGCCCCGCACCTCATCGGGCGTCATCAGGCCGACCTCGCTATCGGCGCCAACGCTGCGGACGTCCTCGGGTGTCGCAGGGGGCTGGACATCGCCCGCGTCAGGGCCGCCGCCGCCAGGGATCCGAACCGTTCCTGTCTCGTCAGCGGCGAAATCGGCAAGGTGCTGTTTCAGCGTGGCCAGGCCTTCCTCGCCGAGCAGACCTCGAGCGACGCGCCCCTGCTTGATCAGTCGTGCGGCAGTCACCAGACCACGCAGGCCTGCCTCGGTGATGCCACCCAGCGCCAGACCCTCGACCGACGTCTTGAGGCGCTCATAGAGGGCGTCGCCGTCCTCGTCTGTCGCGAGCCATTCGGTGATCGGGTTGGCCGCCCAGGGGACAGACTGCACCAGGTCGGCAAAACGCCCCTCGTGTGCATCCCACGCAACGATGTCGGTCAGCATGCCATAGCCTGCAGCCTGACCCGACGCCTCGAGCCAGCCACCGGCCTTCACCACGCCGAGCGCCTGCCCACCCTTCGAGATGGCTCCGAACGGGATTAGGAACTGGGCCAGCGCCGACGTCAGGGAGCCAGAGACACTCTCCAGCTCGTTGTCGCCATCCTCCCGGCCCACAACATCCCTCACCGCGCCGACGAAGGCATCGCCATAGGGCGTGACCTCGGCCTGGATCCCGAGCGCATCGCGCGTCTCGTCAGGGATGCCGGAGGCCAAAAAATCACGGGCCTCGGAGAAGAGGTTAAGGCCGTTGCGGAACACCTCCTCGGCGGCACGGTCGCCAATCCTCCCCTCCATCAGCTCGATGAAACCCTGCTGGAGATCCTGGCCGATCAGCTCGCCGATGCTGGGCTCCTCGACCTTGGGCATGTCGCTCCATGCAACGGTCGGCTCGTTTCCCTCGGTCGTGGCGTTGACCGTGGAGGGCAGGCCTACAACGCCCTCGGCAGGGATGGCCGGGAACGTCGTGGAGGATCCGTCGGGCAGGCGCTTGCCTGTGACAAACACGCCATCGGGGCGCTGCTCCACGAGCAGGTCCATGTCGCCTGCGTTCACCCATGCCTTCGGCACAGGAGGGTTGGCGGCAGCAGCCCGCGCCGGCCCCGCCTCGCTGGGGATGGATGCGTTGGCCTGCTCGCGCAGGTTCCGGTAGTGGGCGATGGCTTGCGGGTTGGCGGGCATTATTCGTTCCCCAGGTCAAGCAGGATCTGTTCTGCCTTGTTGCCAAACAGTGCGCTGTTTTGCGCGACAAAGTTGACGATCTCTTGGTTCGTGTAGTCGCCGCCCTTCATATACGAGATCAGGGCGTCTGCTGGCATTTGTTCAGCCATCTGCGCGGACACCATGTCCGAGAGAGGGGTGCGAGCGGCGAGGCTGTCGCGGATCCGGTCGACCTCCTCGCGGATGATCTGGGAGACGGCGGTGCGGGTCACACGCTCACCGGCCTCCTCGAGATCAACGATCTTGTCGAGGACGTTGAGGCGAGCCTCGCGGAAACGCTCCTGGCTCTGGTCGTCGGACGCCATCCACGCGTTCGTCGATGGATCCGGCAGGCCAGCGGCGGCCATGAGGTTCGTCATGCCCTCCTGAAACACCGCGAAGTTGCGGTAGTGGTTTGCATCCTGCGTCTGCTCAAAGAGTTTTGCCAGCTCGGCAACGTCCTCCCTGCTGAACCGCTCGTCATCGAGCAGGCCAAAAATATCCTCGCTCCGCCAAGGCATACCCGTGTCGGGGTTGTCCAGGCCCAGCTCGAGTGTCGTCTCAAAGAACGCGAGGTAGGTCGGGTCGGTGTAGCCAGCGTTCCAGCTTTCGAGGCGTCCGCGCATCTTGTCGATGGTCGCGGCGTCGATGGCCGGATTGAGCTTCGCGGCCTCGAGCAGTGCCTGCCCTACCAGGAAGTCATCGGCCAGCATGAACTGACGCAGGGCGTCGTCGTTGACCTGCTCCTGATTGCGGTCGAACTGGCTCTGGGAAAAAGTGATAGCCGAGCGGCGAGCTGCCTCGATCTGGCGCATCTCGGTAAAGAGCTTCTGCTGGTCGGCGGGGGTCAGCATATCGGCAAGGTAGATCGGGACGTCCTCGCCGGTATCAGGATCTGACACCGTGATGGATGGACCCATGCCGTTCTCCAGTGCAGCCAGAGCAGCCACGCCCTGCCCGGCCGCGACCATGTCGGTGTACCACCCGAGCGAGCCGTAGTAGGCGACGTCGGTGCGGAACTGCTCCAGCGCCTTTGCCTGTGTCAGGGGATCGAAGGCCGGAACCTCATTGCCAAACGCATCTTGGATGGTCGAGCTGTAGGTGGCCGAGAGCTGCCCCTGCATGGCCGCAATGGACGTCATCGCAGCCTCGCGCACGGCAGGGTCGCTGCTGGTCAGGAGGGTGGCGCTCTCCTGCAGGTCGAGCTGGATCCGCTGGTTGAGCAGGTACGCATCCGCCTCGGCCTGGGCCTGCGCTACGCTGAGAAAGTTTGAGTTTGCCTTCGTGATGGCCGACTGGGCGTAGATCCCATACTGGGCCTCAAACACGCCACGCAGCTCGGGGGGCATTTCCGCTGCCGCTCCGAGCTTGTAGGCCTCGAGCGCCGTTGACAGCCCCTCCGGGTCGTTGGGGTGCGCCGCCGACAGCTCGGCAATCTTCGTGCGGGCGTCGAGGTCCACGCGGTTCTGGTAAGCCGACAGGGCGCTGTCGGTGTAGCTCGCACCGTAGATGGTCGGGGCGTAGAGCTGCTGGTTGTCGAGTGTCCCACCATAGCCGTCGACCAGGCCGCGACGTGCGCCCTCGATCCTGGCGTTGTCGTCGAGGCGCTGGTTTGTGACGAGCGTCACCTTTCGCGTCATCTCGCCCATCATGCGCAGGCTGTCGGCGGCGCTGCTCGCAAAGGTCAGCGTCGGGACCGACGAGATGTTTCCCTGGTTGACGATCTGCTGGTCGGCATTGATCCGCGTCACCATCAGGTGGTGCCTCCGCGGTTGTAGTAGCTCATCCCGGCGTCGAGGCCTCCGCTCACAGCCGACCACAGACCCGCGTCGCGCGTCGAGCTGGCCTGGTTTCGCGCCTGTCGCGCCTGCGTCCGTCGTGTTGCCGAGCGCATGATGGCGTCGTCGCGCGTGATGCCGAGCTGGTAGTCAGCCTCGTTCATGGCGTCGATGGAGGCTTGACTGATCGATCCCTCTCCTCCGAGACCGGAGGCGTATCCTGCGGCGATGTTTGCAGCCATCACCTTGTTGAGCTGCCTGCGCTGCTCGACCGCCTCCTGCTTGCCCTTGAGGATCTCCTGCCGCGCACCGAAGTCGGACCACAGGGCGCTCTCTTCCAGGGACGCAGCCTGGGCGTTTGCCTGCCCCATGCCCATCAGTCCGCTTGCGATGCTCGATGCAAACGACAGTCCCTGCAGGGCGGTGATGCCGCCAAACAGGCTCGAGGATCCCGCGAGTGCGAGAGCCGGTGCCGTTGCACCCGCCGCCAGGCCACCCGCCAGGCCGCCGCCCGCGAGAAGGCCACCAGCAGCCGCACCGGCCCCGCCGGCCGTTCCGGCCGCCGCGCTCACTGCCATCATCGCCGTAACTGGTTCCATCTCTACACTCCAACCCGATAGGCCGCCGCGAGAACATTAAGCGGCAGCGATTTGTCTTGCCCAAACGTCACCGACGCTTCCTCGGTCCAGCCGAGGATCCCGGCGACCTTCTTCTCGCCAGTATAGACGGGAGGAGCCTCGTCGAGGAGCGAGGATCCGAACGCGCGGAACGCCACCTCATTGCCGTTGACAATCAGGTGCGAGCTGTCCTTGACCTTGACCGTGCAGTCCACGATCCGCTTCTTGCGGCCGACCGACGTCCCTTCGGGGAGAGCCTCCTCGACCGGCATAGTCTTGACCATAACCTGCATCCCCGTCCCATAGTCGACGTGGTCGGCGTCGAGGTAGAGCGACACGTCGGGGAAGGGTAGACCCACCTGATAGCTTGTCGAGGCATCGCGTGTGAACGTGACGCCTCCCGAGCCGGACATTGTCTGTTGCTCCTGAATGGCACCGTCGAGGATGATGTCGACAGCCTCCCCGGCGAGGTGCGTGGCTCCGGCCAGGGATCCCGTGGCGACACTCAGGGCGAGGTCATAGCTCGCCGCGTCAACCTGCAGGGATGTGTTGAATTTTTCGAGATAGAGGCCGTCGGCCCCGTTGATCGACCGCTCGACCGCGAAGTAGCTCTCCTCGAGGAGAGCCGCCACGGCTTTGAACTCACCGTCGGTGTGGATTGACGTCCACCCGGCGATGTCCTGGCTGCGCAGGGTGCAAAGGGCTGACATCCGGCCATCGCCGTTGATGACCCAGACGTAGTCGGCCTCGTCGGTCGAGATAGCCTTGCGCAGGGCCATGTCCACCGGACCGGTCAGGAGGTGTGACGATAGCAGTGAGATCGGGATCGCGCTGTAGGCCAGCTCTGTTTCGGTGAACAGGAACTCTCGAACGGTCTTGCCGCCACGCTGCACGAAGATAATGCCGCCGTCGGCCTCGACCACCCTGGGGCCGCGCTTGGACCCACGCGAGCTGTTGCGACGAGCAACGATGTTCGTCGGCGTTACCGCCTCGTTCTCGCTGATCGGGATGTACCATTCCGACGAGCTGGTGAAGAGGGTGAGGTGGCGCCCCGGATAGATGTTCCAGATGGCAGCCACGCCCGCGCTGTCGAGCGTGACGTCGATGCCCATGTCGTCATCGGTCGAGCTGGTGTCGAAATCGTTAAAGTCGCCAGACTTGGACGCCCAGATCGTCTGGGGTCGGGACTTGGACCCGCCGAACCAGAGGCGTCCCTGGAAGAACGTGCAGCTCACCGGCCACCCGCGCGTGGTGGACCAGACAGCCTCGGCGCCGGATCCGAAGTCCTTGGTCGGGATGTTGCTCAACGTCCACGCTGCGGGCTGCCACTCGTCGTGATCGCCCGAGCGCGTGATCGAGGTGGGGGTCACGTCGGGATGCACCACGAGCAGGGTGTCGAGATCCTGCTCCCAGTTGATAGAGGTGATCCCCAGGTCCGCGTCGGTGGTCGAGAGCTGGGCGGATGTCCACGGCACAGGCACGTCGGCCTGGCGCACACCATCCTTGTAGACCCTGCAGTTGCGATCGGTGAACGCCAGGAGGTAGGTCTGCGTGATCGAGAACTCGAACGGCACGAGGCGCACGGCAGAGATGGACGTGCCCTCGTTCCATGCATACAGCTCGTTGATCTCAAAGTGGTTGGTGCCTGCGTCGGTGGTGCCGATGCGGATCAGGCGGACATACCGCTTGCCGTTGAGGCGGAGGCGATAGTCGCGCAGGTTTTCCGAGATCTCCGAGAAGATATGCTCGACCGTGGTCCAGCTCGATGCATCGTCGCTGTCTTGAAGGCGCACCTCTTCGGTCAGGATGGGGGGCGTTCCCGCCGCGTTAACGCCAAGGCCGATGATGTCGAGATAGTCGGGGCATGCCGCAGCCGTGGCGAAGTCGATCTGGAAGATGATGAAGTTGTCGGTGGTGCCGGGGGGTGTCGTCGAGGCCTTCGTTGTCTCGTCGTCGTCAGTCAGGTTGCCCACACTCGTCGAGCCGACGTCGTTGGGCATCGTCACCGTGAAGCCGGAGAACGATTGCGTCGTCAGCGTGTAGGGCAGCTTGCCGACGTATTCCAGGCCGGGCCTGCGAACGAAGCCTCCCTGGGGCTGCGACAGGACGTTGCGCATCAGCTCCGCGCCGTTGCGGTAGCCCTTGAAGTCCACGCGACCACGCAGGAGCGGATCCAGCTCACCGGTCGTGAAGGCCGTCTTGATTGCGTGAACGCGAGCCATCAGCCACGCGCCGTGATCAGGGTGTAGTCCTGGACCACCTTGGTGGGCTGCTGCACCCGGTCTGTCCGCTTGGCGAGCTTGAACAGGCCGCCGTGTTCGCCCTTCACGCCACCCGGCCCCCAGGCGTCCCGCGCAAACTTGGTCTGCATGTTGACCTGGTCGGTGATCGGGATGGCGATCTCGGCGGCAAAGCCGGTGACGATCAGCTCCTGCAGGTAGGCGGGCATGAGGCTCTCGTCGAGATCGGCAATGTACTCGATCCAGACGGCCGTCTTGTCCGTCTCCAGTGTGCGACCGAACAGCTCAAAATCCTTGGTCGGGATAGGGTGGCCGGTCGAGGCGCTGTCATAGACCGCCACCATGCGCAGGAAGTCGGTGGGCAGGTGGTAGGCGTAGGCATGCTCGTTGATCGGGCTGGTGTCAGAGCGCGTCAGCTTGGAGCGACGCTTCGCGCAGAACCAGTCGTGGATCTCGAGGATGAAGAGCTTGAAGCCGGGATAGTTGTTGCCGCAGATCGTCGCTGCGTCGGTGCCATCGCTGAACGAGGAGATGGCCTTCTCGCCGAGACGGAGCAGGGACTGCGAGGAAAGATCAATGTCGGAAGTAGCCATGTCACCTCACTAGAGAAAAGGGGCGACCCGCCGTGAAACGAGCCGCCCCTGTTCCGTTCAAGCGGTCAGCATCAGGTGCGACGCATCAGCACCGTGATCTGAGCGACCGAGGCGGTGGAAGATCCACCATCCGTCTCGATCTCGACCGTTGCACCAGCCGCCACCGCCGTGTTGGACGATGCCGCCAGGGTGTCAACGTCACCAGGGGCCGAGCCAGAGTAGGCAACCGTGATGGTGCCGACCGTGCCTGCGGCCGTCTTCACGGTCAGCGTGGCATCCGCTGTCGTGATGGCGGTGTTGATCACACTCGAAACCGAGACCACCTCGGCCGCCACAGGCGACACGATGTAGACCTGACCGGCCGTCGAGATGTCGGTGATCTGCCCCGTCAGGATGAACGTGTCAGCCCCGATGGGTGCAGACGTCACGACCCCTGCCGAGCTGGTCACTTCATACCAGGCCGAACCATCGGAGGCGTTGACGTAGATGACGTCGCCCGACGTGAGCATGTAGGCGATGTCGTTGAAATAGCCCGACGCCGCGATTGTGGCGAGGGCATCCGCCGTGGAGGCATAGGTCCAGAGGACCGGGCTGTCTCCACGACCACCCGGCGAACCACCGGGATTGAGCTTGGTTTTATCGAGAGCCATGAGCGTGTCCTCCTATGCTTCGTAGGTGGAAACGTCAACGATGCCGCCTGCGTCGATGTCAATCGCGCCTGCAGAAAAGATGCCGTTTGCCAGCCACGAGGTTTTCTCGGGGATCCAGTCCACGCTGGTGCTGAACTCGATACCGACCGCGAGGCCGATTGCACCCATGGCACCGCCGTGGAAGGCGAAGTTGGTACGCGTGTTCGTGGACAGGGTGAGGCCGCCCTCGTCACGATCTTCAACGAAGTAGAACGTGAAGCCGAGGAACGTGTTGATCTCGCCCGACGTGAGAGCGCGGACCGAATTGTAGTCCGCACTGGTGACCTCGGTCTCGCCGAGGAGCTGCTCATTGCCAATGGTATGAGCCACCATGGCGCGATCCTTCGCAGGGACGCCGTTCGTGTCGAGGAGCTGCTTGGCGCGGCGGAGCTTCGCCACGTTCAAGCCGGTGTTGGAACCGCCGACGGACGTTGCAACGGTCAGGCTCGTCGAGGCCGCATCAAGGGCATCGATGATGAGCTGATCGCAGCGACGGCCAATCGCACCAGCGATCACCATGGCGAGCTGCTGGCGCTCGCTGTAGTTGACCTTCTGCTGGTCGAAGATGTCGGTGTACTCGGGGGCGTTCCAGTCCTCGAGGGTGGCCGTGCGGTTCGTGTGGGCAATGTTCATCGGGACGACGTCCGTCTGAGGGACGCGGGGCGTTGCCATACCCTTCCCCATTTTGGGGAAACGGTGCGTCGAGCCGACAACACCCGTGCGAACGCGAGCCGTGGGGCGGAGCATCTCCATACCCTGGTACTCGTGTTTCACTTCGGTGTCGAACTGGGCGACCGCTGCGTCGGTGAGTTGCTTTGACATGGGTCAATCTCTCCGGTTGATGATGGGTTCATCGCCGAACGATTGCCGTTGCCTATGTCTGGGTCAGGACGTCGCCCTGATTGCCGAGGCGGATGGGTCGTCTGCTCCAGATTAGAGGCTCTGGTGGGCCTTCTGGTGGTTGCCGCGCAAGGGCGAGCCGCAGTGGGCGGGGGCGAGGCACAGGAGGGAACCCAAACCCCGCCCCCTGGGTGCTAAAGCCTTTGGGGGGCCACCAGCACCTTGCTTATACGCCTGACGTGTGCCGGGCGCAAGATTGTCATTGACCTCCCGTGAGAGCCACGAAGCCGCGAGACACCTCGTCGCGGTACTGCTCGCCGATGGGGCTGTCCTCGCTGTAGCGCGGATCCTTCATCATTTCCGCCAGCTCGGCCCTGGTTTTCATGCCGCCGTTCGAGCGCATGGTGTTGGTCGGGATCGGCTTCTCTCCGGCCTGCTCACGCAGGGCGTTGAGGGTTTGCAGGCCAAGCGCCGACATGCCCATCTGACGTGCGGCAAGATACTGGTCCTCGTTCAGGGTGCCGTCGGCATGCATGCGGTCGAGCCAGTTCTTGTTGGTCGCGATCAGGTTCTTGGCGTCGTCAATCGTCGGCATGCCCAGCGCCTCGATCTCCCGGTCGAGATCAAATGGCTCTGGCATGAGGCCGTCGAAGGCGAACATCGCATCGGAGACCAGGGACTTGAACTGCTTGTCGGTCAGGCCGTTCTTGTGGGCAACCTCGGCAAACGCCAGGAGTGCGGGGTCGTCGCCAGCCACCTCGCGGATCCGCTCGAGGGTCTTCTTGTCGTCACCCTCGCCGCGCTCCCGCTCGATCTTGAAGTCCTCGAGGTAGCCATCAGGGCTGTCGGGCGTCTTGCCCAAGCCCTTCCTGCCCTTGTTGAACTCAGCCCGCAGGTCGTTGTAGCTCTTCGCCAGCTTCTCGCCGTTCAGCTCGTTCTTCTCGGCGTTCCAGAATTGCTCGGGCGCCCAGTCGGGACGCGTCGGCTTGCCATCGTCTCTCGGCTCAGACGCGGCCTCCTGCTCGGTGTTCGTCGTCGTCTGCTGTTCGTCGCCAGCCACGCCCATGAGGCCGTCGTTGTTGTCGTCAGGCATGCTTTGCCCTCCAGAGCTTGAGGTATGAGGCGGCCTCGCGCAGCTCGACCTCGGATCCGGGGACGCCCGCAGCAATCACAATATCGACCGCGTCCTTGAGGGGTGTGCGCTCCAGGGGCTCGGGCTCGACCGGCCCAGGGGTCACCTCGTGCACCGGGCTCGAGATCTGGACGGTGGCCTCGGCCTCCTCCTTCGCCTTCCGCTTTGCGTCAGCGGCCTTGCCCTGCGTCCAGTCGGCCAGACCCTTGTCGTCGATGTCCTTTCGGCTCACCGCCCGGCCGAGGATCTCCTTGACCGCATTGAGGTTGGGTAGGCCGGTCTTGGTCCAGTGCGCCTCGACGTCTGGGTCCAGGCCCGCAACCACCTCTTCTAAAGTCAGGTCAGCACTCATCGTTCCTCCTTCGCGCGTTCCATGCGCTTCTCGATGTCCCGCACCAGATCCCGCTGACCTTCCCGGTAGACGAGCTGGTCACGAAACTCCAGCCCGATACCGGTCAGTGTGGGGTGCGGCCCCGATGCTTCGATGGTGACGTCGCGCAGCCACTGCAGGACGCGGCGACCTCGGGGCGTGGTGAAGGCTCCGAGGATGTCGCGGTCCAGGTCGCGGCGTTCATCAACGTCGGTTTTGTCCGGTCGGGCTGCCTCGAGCCCAGACCATCCGTTCTCACTGAAAACTGGCATGTTCCCTCCTGTTACTGCCCCTGCTGCGGAGCCTGCTGGGCCATCTGCTGCTGGGCCATCATCTGGGCCATGGCCTTCTGCAGCTCGGCCCGTTCACTTTCGCTGCGAACGAGCTTGAGGTCAATGCCCAGCTTGTCGGCAAACCACGGCGGGATGTCCTCGACCTTGACGGATCCCATCACCGCCTCCTGCCCGGCGAACGACGAGATCTGCAGCCAGTTGACCACGCCGTCCACGTCGTTCATCTGCTGCACACGAGCGAGCGGCGACGTGATCTCGATGGCGACCGACAGGCCGTCGATCTTCAGCTCGGGCGTCGGGGCTGCGGGATCCGCGCCGGGGATCTGGATGATGCCCTTGCGCACCAGGATGTTGAGGCATCGCTGGAGCAGTGGGCGGATGAACTCATGCGAGATCCGACCGAATGGTGCGCCGGTTTCCTCCTGCAGCTCCTTCACCCGCTCCATGATCTCGGTCGGCGAGCGCACCGGCCCTGCGTCGGGCGGGAGCTGGTTGTCGAAAAGGGCTCGTTTGATCGTCATCTGCAGGTCATCGATGATGAACTGCGAGACGTCGAAGCGGCCGCCGGTCTGGAGCGCCTGGAGGTTACCCTGCGCCCCGATCTCGACAACGGCACCGGGCGTGATCTGGATCGTGTCGGGGTTGATGACGCCATCGTCGACGGCGGTCCACACGCCTGCCACAGACAGCGACGCGTTCTTGAGAACCAGCTCCTTGACCTTGTTTAGCGTCTTGATGTCGGGCAGGACGTAGAGCGCCGGGCCTCGAGCCATCGCCTCGCCAGCCACCTTGGTCCAGCGGAAGAACACCCAGGGATGTTCGTTGTACCACCGCTCGACAATCTTGTGGGGCTCGGCCTTCGCGCCGCCCTTCCACCAGACGACGTAGGCGTACTTCTTCGCCCGGCTGTCGTAGAACGTCCCCTCCTCGAGCTTGACCTTCTGCTCGGGCGTGTCGCGTCCGATCCTCGCGAGATCCTCGGGCAGCTCGGCGTCTGTCCACGTCTCCTCGATCTCCCTGACCGGTGCCTCCCATCGCCGGAACGCACCATCGACGGAACCCATCGGGCCGTCGTCGGTCGCGAACTGGTAGTTGGGAACGGCCTGCATGAGGAGCGGCGAGCTGTCGTCGCCCTCGAGGATCAGCATGCCAGCCGTCGAGATTGCTCCCTCAAGATAGACCTCGCCGATCATGTGGTCGAAGTTGCTGGCGTGGATCGCAGCGAAGAGCTGCTTGTTGATGGTCTGGAGCTGGGTGCGAACCTGCTCCTTCTTTTCCTGGGGGACCAGAGGCCCATCGCTCAGAACCGCCCATGTCTGGAACGGTGGCGTGAGCTGTGACTGGAACCGCGACGCGAAACGCTGCACCGCCTCGATGGCCGTGCCGTCGAACACCCGGTCGAGCTTCTGGCTGCCCTCGGTCTTGTCGCTATAGCGGTTTCGCATGGGCAGGCAGAACTCATAGGCATCGTCGAGGATGCCCTGCCACTGCAGCTTGCGTTGCCAGGCCGCCTCGGCGCGGGCAATCAGTTTCTTGAGATCGACCGGAGCGTTCTTCTTTGCCATGTCAGCCACCCAGTGTGGTCGTCTCGACACCGGTCTCGGTGTCAAAGAGGTTCTGTGCGCCCTGGCTCCTGGCCGCGAGAACCTTCTCGCGAGCCTTGCGCTTGCGCTCTTCCTCCGCATCCCTGCTGTCGAGGCGCTCCTGCTGTCGCCGCTGCGCAGCGATCAGCTCGGGGTCAGGCCCCTTCGGTTTCGGTGGGTTAAAGATGTTCTTGACGGTGTCAGCCATATCCCCTCACAGAGCTTGCCCCCAGCGCCAGGAGCTTCCGATGTAGCTGGCGCGGGGTAATGATGAGCGGCCACCATACTCCCATAATCGCTTTAGCAACAGACACACACGTCAGGCTTGCTCGAGGGCAGTGGATCTCGTTCACGCCGATGTCGAGTGTCAGCTCCACGACGTCGGTCACCTCGTCACGCTCGAGGAGGGCTGCCAGCACATCAATGGGGGCCGCCCAGACCATGTCGACGTGCAGCCTCGAGGGCAGTGGGTCAACCTTAAGCGTGTAGTAATCGGCCATCAGGCCGGGCTCCGGGAACGGACACGCCACCACCATCCAGCAGTGAGCCCAGGTGTCGCCCGTGAAGAGGTGCCACCAGCGTCGCCGCGTGATCCTGCGCTGGAACACGACGGCGACCGGAACACGGGAGCGGGGGATCCCGTACTTGATCACCGGGCCGTGCGTGGGTTGTAGGGCGCGGCCCCGGCGTCAGGCACGGCGATGTGGTCATGGTGCCACCTGATCACGATTGCCATCTGCTCACGCTGGTTGAGCTGCGCCCAGGGCCATGCCTGGAGGATCCCGCTGTCCAGCTCGGGCGTCATCTCGCCGGGGACAACGATGCCAGTGCGGACCTGGCGGCCCACCTCGGTCAGGTTGCTCTCGGTCTTGACGAGGTGGCGGCCGGTCTTGTCCCACCATGCCGACGCACGGTCGATGGCCTCGGTTATCCGCATGCCGGTGTCAGGAAAGCGGCCGTGCACGGTGATGTAGTGCGTCATGTCGTCGTTCATGGAGATCCTCCTCAGAAAATCTTGAAGTCATGCTTGGCAACGCGGGCTCCCCCGCCCCTCGAGCGGTTGCGGTCCTGGCCCTTGTTCTCTCGATGCTCTCCCCCGCCCAGGAGCATGTAGCCACCGGCGTCAGGCTTGTGGCTATAGGCGTTCTTCTCCGGCTTGTCGGCATACCGCTCGGCCCCTGACACCTCGACGCGCCGGAAACGCCAGCGGCCTGACAGGGATGCTCGCAGGCCAGAGCATCGCCGGTTAATCAGGAGGCCGGGCTGCCCATCGATCAGGCGCGACATCGGCGAGCGCCACGCCTGGATCCTGGCGGTGATGTTGTTGGTCGGCGCGGCGAACGTCGGGATGCCGGTGCGCCTTCGCATGTGGTCGATGGCCGCGACCTCGAACACCTCGTCGCGGCCGTTGCCCGCAGGATCCGCCCACGCCCTTTCGATGCTCCGGCCTGGGAACATCTGTGCCGCCTCCTGCTTGACCTGCGTGGCGAAACGCTCGAGCCCCATGTCCAGGCTCGCCACCTCATGGTGGATCAGCCAGACGCCACGCTGGTGGAGCTGACCAAACACCGCAGCCGGTGCCAGTGTCCCTGCGCCGATGTCCAGGCCGAGCAGGAGCGGTCGATCCTCAAGGACGGGCAGGTCATCCCGCGCCATGAGGTCGTCGCGGTACTCGGGCGTCACCGGCTTGCCGTCTGACACGAAGCCGTAGCGGCCCTGGGCATAGACGCGGATCCAGTCACGGTCCTTGCCAGGCAGCATGCGAGAATAGTAGCGGTCGGGTAGGTTGCTCAGGTTCTCGGCGCCAGGGTTGACGACGAAGAATTCGTTGGACGCCTCGATCACCTCGCGATCCTCGACGGCAACACCTTACGTCTGGGCCTCCTCGAGGGTCAGCACTGAGGGTGGCTGGGCGAAGAACTCCCACTCATCGGGCCACTCCATCTCTAGATCGTGCAGCCAGTGATCCTCGTCAGGCGGGTTGGTGTCGCCGAGGATGGCGGCATAGCTGCACTCGACCCCTCGGCTTGCCTTCGATGGGTATCGACCGACGCGGGCGGTGGCGGCGTCGACGAGCTGCTTGGGCATCTCGCGCAGCTCGTTGAACCAGATGATGCTGCCCTCCCAGGAGAGGAGCTTCTTGATGTCCTTTGGCTTGTCGAGGGCGAGGAACTCTACCAGCAGGTCGATCTTGCCCTCCTCGTTGCGGATGTGATGCGTCATCGGTGCGCCCATCCTGATCGGCCCGAACACCTCCTCGTCGAAGATTGAGCGCCAGGTCGCCACGGTCGTGGTCGCCAGCTCGCCGTAGGTGTTGCGCACGACGGCGGCCTTGGTGTAGCGCCAGCCGTCCGGGGCAGGCTCCTGCTCCATGGCGGCTTTCATAATCTTTGCGCAGCAGACGGTTGACTTTCCCGAGCCGACCGAGCCGCGCACGATAGACACGAAGGCCCGAGACTGCAGGAAGTCCCACAGCGTCGGGCTCGTCGAGAAGTCTAAGGTCTTGTGGTATCCGGTCAGCGGACGCCCCTCATTTGCTGCGTGATTTTGGGACATTTAGCCAGCTTGGCGAAGTCTGGGGACTTGTGGCCCATGGACCAGATCAGGCTGTAGCCATTCTCGCGGAAGATGTCGAGATCCACCTGCGGTAGGCGCATCTGTGACCCGTCCCTGAACGTGAACTCGTGAGCGCCCTCGTTAGGCACCCAGCGGAAGTAACTCATCGAGTGTGTGCTGTTGCGTCTGAGCAGGGCCATCGCCCCCCTCGTCATCTCGCGTGTCATGCCGCGCCCCCTCCGATGATCAGCGCGACGACCAGCGCCACCCAGATCACGTCTCGGTGTTTGGCTGCCCACGAGCGGCGCCGGCCAGGGTGGAACCTCTGGGCTCCGTGCGCTGTCGTGGAGCGGACGTTCCTGCAGGCGGCGTTGATCCAGAAGGCATGTGTCATGGCTGTTGCTCCCCTATGATTTCCCACGGCCCTTCGGCTGCGGCTTCAAGTCGTTCAATCAGGTCAGTCACGGCTGTCTCCATTGAGTGCGTGTATCTCATTCAGCAGCATCCTTCTCTGGGCCGATCAGGGTCAGGCCGGTGAACGTCGGCGCGGAAGCAGCATCAGACCCAGCGCCCTTGCCGTCGAGGCCCAGGTAGTCGAAGAGACGGTCGAGGGCGGGCTGCTTCGCATGCATCTCGATCTCGAGCATCTCGTCGAAGTCACCGTCGCCTCGGTTGGCCCGCCGCAGCTTCACCTTCTTGATCGCTGACGTGACCGACCGGGGCAGATCCTCGAAGGCCTTGACCGAGAGCCCACCCTCCGGCGTGACCTCGATGATCTCGGAGATGTCGCTGAACCCGACGGCGAGCAGCTCACGCATGACACGGTTCTCGGCGACCTGCAGCCGCTTGGCCGTATCAGCCTGGAGCTGGGCGATCCGCTCTTTGATGTGGGTTTTGTGGGGCAGCTCCTTCGCGTAATCGACGGAGATCCCCACGATGCGACCTGCCTCTTGTGCGTTGTATCGAGCCTCACCGACATACGCGCTGCACCAGAGATCCTGGAGCGGCGTGATGTCCTCGACGGTCGGCTTCGGATTAGCCATTGATCATCATCCCGATGCTGTTGTGATCGGCGAGGCCTTTGACCGTGGCGACCTGCGTCTGGGGAGGCTCTGGAGCTGTCGCTGTTCCTGGGGCGTGTGGCATGAGCTTCTCCCAATACACCTTCCACGAGGAGGATCCGATGCGAGATTTTACGACGTTTCTGAACCTTGCCCAATCTCGAGGCTCCGCCTCCCAGGTGATGCTGATGGGCGGCTCTTTCGGGCCTTGGGGTTTCTGTGAGACGTTGGCTCTGGTGCCACCTTCTGCGGGGACATCCTCCCAGCGACCCTGATTGAGCCAGGTTGCAGGATTGCAGAATTGCCTATCGGCGGGTTTGTTTGAAATGTACCGCCTCACGGCGGTCAGCATTGTCTCGACGTCGGTTGTCTTGATCGCGGTGTCGAAGCTCTTTCGAGCTGCTTTTTTTCCCACCTTGTGGGGATAGGCTTCCCAGAACTGATCGAACATCGCCTCGCGCCCGCGCGTGTTACTCGAAGAGTAACTCTGGTTATGGTTCTGGTTCTGGTTCTGGTTATGCGTCGAGACACCCCCCCCTGTCTCGTCGGGAGTGTCGACGGCAGTCTCGTCGAGAGTGTCGTCGGGAGTGTCGCGCTTTCCACATTCTTCCACAACATCATCGACATCATCGACATCATCGATGACGTCGTTCCGACGTTGCTTGTTGACGGCCCTGGCGCCCCGTCGACCTCCCGCGCTCTTACGCTCCCACAGCTCGAGCGAAATCATTGCCTCTTCCATGGCTCGCGCGTTCACGATGCCTCCCTCCACGACCTCGAGCTTCCCGGCTGCGACAAGGTTCTCGACGATGACGTCCCAGCCATCGATGGACCCCAGCATGAGGGGTAGCTCGGCCTCCGGGCAGGGCGCTGCCTTGTCCCAGATCACGCAGCAGATGCGCAGATAGACCAGCTCCTGCATCGGTGTCATCCGCGCGGTCCCGGCGATCCAGTCGCTCGCAAAGAAACGGACGTAGCTATGGCGTCCAGTAGACATATCAGGTTCCCTCCTGTTTGTGTGGTGATGCATTGTGGACCCACTGGCGCAGGACTGCAAGCCGCATCAGGTGGTCCTGATCGACGTACCATGTCCCCTGCATCAGCGCGTCAGCCGGTCCTGCCGTCTTTCGCATCTTGGTGAAGTCCTCGCGCAGCAGCCATCCTCGCAGCTCTGCCGATCGGAGATCGGGTGCGACCACGGCCAGGATCAGGATGTCTGCGCAGGCCTCCTCAAAGATCGCCCGCTTGTTCACCGGCCAGATCAATCGCCGGGCTCGGCTGTGGTTGGTTGCCTTGACATCGACCGACCCGACGGGGAGGCTGAAGTCGGATCCCGCGTCGGTGGCGACGGATCCCCAGTCGAGATCGGCCCGAGGGTCGAGGCCGAGGTAGATGGCCGCAGCCACCTCCCCGACCCGACCGACGGCCTGCATCCTGGGATCCTTGTCGATGTCGTGCATCGCCATCCTCTTCGAGCGGGCCTTCGCGCCAGCCGCGTAGGATGCCACGACAGCCCGGCCGAAGGCCTCGCTCTGGCGCAGCATCTCGTCGGAGATGTCGATGCGCGGCGTCACGGCTTGAAGTCGGCCGCAGGCATGGATCCGCCCAGGGCAACGTCCCGGCCGTAGCTCACCACCTCCTTCTTGTAGGGGTCGTTGGCCCAGGCCTCACGGATGATCTTCTCGACCTGCTGCGCGGGCGTCCGTCCATCCATGCGAGCGCGGGCCTCGACCCATGCCATGTGCCGCTCGGTGAGGCGGGTAGTCACTTCGTTCTTGCCGTCATCCTCGACGGTGGCTGCTTCCTTCTTGGTCATTTCACAATCTCCACTTCTATGTTGTATAGGGCCTTCAGCAACTTGTGCTGTAGTTTCCAGATCCGCGTCACAGGATCCGAACTCTTGATGTAGCCTTTGACATCCTCGTACACCTCCTCGCCACCGACCCTGCGGTAGTGGAAGTCGATCACGGGTCGCGCCACCTTGATTTCGTTGACGACGCAGGGCATCGCCACCTGGCGCTCGAGGTCTGTGATCTCGCCTGCCATCTGCAGGAGCTTCAGCTCCTCCCAGCGCCTGTGTTCGCGCTGTGATGGGAAGAACCCATCCTCTGTGCGGACGCCCCTGGCGCCGTACTTATGTTTTCGCTGCGGGCCGGGGGTCACGGCGCACCCCCCCATTGTAGCGCCATGGCATCGGATATGCCTGGATATGTGAGACCGCGCTCTCTTGCGCGTTTCGGAGATGGGCCGAGGCGGTTCTGACCGCTGTCGGTCTGGTTCGCCCACCGCTTTTTTCCGTTGACGATGCGGGGGGGCACATACTCGGTCCCGGCCAGCTCGGGCAAACCCTTGAGCCACAGGCATGTAGCCTTGCTCGCATCCTCGCCAAAGTGATAGGGCTGAATGATCTGGTCAGGCTTGCGGATGCGCGTCGAGAGGCAGCCTATCGGGTTTTCCACGGCCACCCGTGGGGCCGCAGGCGTGTCTATCAGCATGCGGGCGAAGGTCACGGCCATCTCCGTTTTTGCCGCACGGCCCGGTACGCGCCCGTTCCAGTGGAGCCCAGAGGATGACAGGTATGTGCAGTCGGGGAAGGCTAGGATCATGTCCCAGCCGCCCCTGTCGATAACCTCAAACACATCCCCTTGGATATGCCGATCAGGAAACTGTTGCCGCTCAAACAGTTCCGGCTCCTGCGCCGGGCCGTCCAGATCTACGGACCATGCGTCATGGCCGAGCCTGCAGAGGGCATCGCGCACCCGGCCCGAGATCTCGCAGCCCACCAGTACGCGCATCAGAAGAGGTCGAGCTGCGCTGCCACAGAGTAGCTCTCGAGCAGCGCGGCCTTCTCCTGCCGTGCATCACGCTCAATCGCCCGCAGCTTGATCAGCTCTCTGATGATGGATGGATCCAGGCCGACCGATTTGGCCTCGATGAACACCTCGCGGATGTCCTCGGTGATGTTCTTTCGCTCCTGCATCAGGTTCTCGACGCGATCGATCACGCTCTTGATCTTGTCGCCTGCAATGGTGTTGCTTCCCTCGGTCATGCCTGCGCCCCTGGGCCGGTCGTGGCGATGGCGTGATCGAGGAGCTGGTCGGCGACCACGCTCATGCTCGCCTTGTTGGGCGCCGACAGTTTGTTGACCGCCTCGACCCGCTCCTCGAGCCGCTTGGCGATCTCCTCCGACAGGTAGAACGTCACCCGGCGCTTGCCGGGGACATGACGTGTAGTGACATTTTTCACGATACCCTCCTTTCATGGGTTGACGCAGTATCACCGCATCGCTATATGTTCGTCAACGGGACATTTGTCCCGCAACAGGAGGGAAACCAGATGGGCGCTTACGACGACGCAACAGAGACAGAGAAGACCCTGCGCAAGCAGGTATTCAATGCAATGCGCGACAACGACAAGGCCGAGGTCAAGCGTCTGAGCGCGGAACTCCGCGCCATCTACCACGCCCGCTGCCCCGACGTTGCGGCCATGTGGCAGGAATGCCGCGACACACTTTGATCACACAAACAGGAGGGAACCTGACAATGAGCATGATCAATATCGCCGGAGCGCAGCACGTCCGCTGGGCCACCAAGTCCATCACACCCGACACATGGCAGATCGACATCGCGGTCTGGGGATCCAAGAAGGCCAACGGCCAGTATGGATCCTACACCGAGATCTCGATCTCGACCGACAAGGCCTCGCTCGACGCCCTGAACGGCGGCGAGGTGGGCGTCGGGGGCGAGAAGTTCATGGGCGACTACAAGTTTGGCGAGACGGTCGCCAGCGTCATCTTCTACGCCACAAACGTCACTCTCGAGAGGGACGACAAGGCCATCCGCTTCAAGGCCATCGACGGCAGCGGCCTGATCATCGGTTGGGTCCACGCCACCTGCGTCGACGGCCAAGCCTTCAAGGAGATCAAGTGATGCGGCCCATCAACGTGACAACCACCTTTTCATACGATGACCTCGAGGGTGAGGTCGATGTCAGGGTGACATCCTTGGGCTGCCCTGCCTACATCAGCGGCCCGCCCGAGCATTGCTACCCGGCAGAGCCCCCTGAGTTTGAGATCGAGGGCATCAGGTTCGACTGCCTCGTGTGGGACCATAAGACATGGGACCAGGTCGTGCGCGATCGCCTCGAGACGGAGGACTGGTTCTACGAAGAGGTCATCCGCCTCGCACGGGAGGGCCTCGACGATGCTGACTAAACGCCAGGCCGAGTGCTTCTACCTCATCCGAGAGAGGATTGCCCATGATGGCTGCGCCCCATCCATTCGCGAGCTGTGCGAGCTGATGGGTACGAAGTCGAAGGATGGCGTCACAAATTTTCTCTGCGCTCTCGAGGAGCAGAAGTACATCCGGCGCCCGCCCGCTCGGCATCGTAACATCCAGATCATCGACCACCCAGAGAACCGGGTAGCAACCCCAGAGGGAACCTGACATGACCATCATCGCCACCAACATCGACGACCTGCCAGAGGAGGAGTGGCTTGCCCTGCGCCACCCTCACCTTGGATCCTCCGAGATGCCCGTCATCCTCGGCGAGAGCTACCAGAGCGGCAAGACCATCTGGGACATCTGGCGCGACAAGCAACGCCCCGCACCCCTGCCACAGGCCGAAGACGAGCGCATGTGGTGGGGCAAGGAGATGCAGAAGATCATCGGACGCGCCGTCGCTCGTCACAAGGGCTGGGACGTGATCGAGGGGACCACCCACGTCTGCGACCCCGAGCTGGGCATCGGCGCGACGGTCGACTTCACGGTCGAGCGTGAGGGCGAGCTGGGCATCGTCGAGAGTAAGAACCGTGACTGGCTGTTCTGGCGCGACCATTACACAGAGGACACGCCCTGGGCCTACGATCAGATCCAGCTCGCGCACCAGATGATCCTGCACCCCGACGCGTCCTGGGGCGGCATCGCCGTCTGCGTGGGCGGTAACGAGCTGCGCTGGTACGAGTACACCCGCGCCGACCTCGAGCCCGTCATGGAGCGGATCCTCGAGGCCGCGCGAGAGTTCTGGAGCTGGGTCAGGAACGACAAGGAGCCCGAGATCCTCGGCCAGGACATCCCGCAGTGGGTGATGGACCGTGGGCCGGTGATCGAGCGCGACGAGCCGGTCAAGCTCCTGTCCCGCCGCGAGGACATCGACGATGTGATCGAGAAGTGGA
>Ga0070749_10000422_pt1 | contig 28669 bp, 39 predicted proteins | sample VirMetDEL_Nov_18_FD_75180 | JGI IMG/M metagenome (GOLD analysis project Ga0070749, IMG submission 75180) | Aqueous microbial communities from the Delaware River and Bay under freshwater to marine salinity gradient to study organic matter... | ecosystem: Environmental > Aquatic > Marine >...
ACATTCAGTATGTATCAATCTGCATATGTTGCGCAACCAACACCGTGCAGTTTTGTGCATATATTTGGCCAGCCATCATCTTGGCATGGGTTCGACCTCATTGGGTTGGACGCGTCAACAGAAAATGCGGTATACATCAGACATGCCCAAGCTTCAGACATTCATTGTGAGGAAGATCCCGGCCAGCTTCCATGGATGGCGTAGCCGTGCGCCACTGACTGACCGGCTGAGAGCCAATGCAGTGGCTGAAGACTTCCCAGACTTGGTGGCTGAGGGGATCAGTGGCGCCATATATGTGGAGGCCATCTCTGCATATAGTGGGCGCAATCATGCAGATGGCTCACCAATGCTCTGGAGAGTAGTCCTGGCCACTCTGGAGGATCAGTGATCCTCAGGACTCAACACACTCTGGCCCGCATGGGCTACGATCCTGGGAGGCTTGATGGCATCTTTGGTGGCCGCACTCGGTCAGCCATCAGAGAGGCAGAGAAAGCGGCTGGCCTCAGACAAAGTGGCCAGCCATCTGGAGTGCTGCTTGCTGACCTTGATCGTAGGCTGGCCAGAGTCATCCAAGGCATTGAGTGGCTGAGGCTGGATGACATGCATGAGATTGCCCCAAGGTTCCCCTCCGCTCATCTGCCATTGCTCCAAGCGGCTCTCATTGAGATAGCGGCCACACCACTGAGGAAGGCTCACTTTATTGCCCAGATAGCCCATGAGTCAGCCGGCTTTGCCACATTGGTTGAGTATGCCTCTGGTGAGGCATATGAGGGGAGAAAGGATCTGGGCAACACTCAGTCGGGTGATGGAGTCAGATACAAAGGCCGCGGTGTCATCCAACTGACTGGCCGATCCAACTATCGGCAACTGGGTGAGTATTTGGGTCTTGGTCTGGAGGCTCAACCTGACCTGGCTGCACTTCCATGGGTAGCCTACCAAGTGGCCGCTCATTATTGGCTGGATCGAAACATCAATGGTGATGCTGACAGGGATGACCTTGAGGCCGTCACCAGAAAGATCAATGGTGGAACCAATGGCCTCAAGTCCAGAGCCACATTGTTGGCCAAGGCCAAGAGAGCCTTTTTCTTGGACATGACATGACTGGAGGGGAGATGGGTCAGTTGATTGAGCGGATCAAGAGCAGGCTTGGAGAGATCAGAGCCAACATCAAGAGCAACCGTCAAACCATCATTGCTGAGGCCATGGAGTTGCTTGACCTTGGCTTTGATGATGAGTTGGTGTTTGAGGAACTGCGTGACAAATATGTTGACTCAATACCGCTTTTTGTCGAAAAGGCTGACACAGCAGTTGATTTTGAGAAGATCATTCCCGGCATTGCTGGCCAGATCCTTGAGGCTGTGGATGGCCTCTTGATTGATCGGTTGCTCCACATGTTCATCAGAGCGGCCAGCCGACGCATGGAGACCGATGGGATGACCATTGGAGATGTGAGACGGGTCATGGCCGGTGGTGTTGCGCAACGTGTGGAGATTGCACGCCGGCCGATGGTGGCCAGTGTGGCCAGTGTTCAAGATGTTCCCAGCCGTCCCAGTGTGCTCGAGGTCTCCAGTGGAGATGGCGGCTGGGGTATGGATGAGGGGATCTGATGCTCACCCTGATGGCAATGCTGATTCTCTTGGCAATGCCATCCACTGCCATGGCACAAAGCAAAATGCAGATGGATCCCAACACCCTTGGTGCCTTGCTGGCCGCACTGCTCACCACTCTTGGTGGTGGTGGATGGTATCTGCAAAGGCAGACCAACTCCAAGGCTGGCCGTGATGATTTGTCAGTCAAGACCAAAGCAGCCATTGCAAGGGATAATGCGGATCGGATCTTGCGTGAGAAGATCCACGAATACAATGATGGTCAGGCCTCCATAAGAAATGATCTGCAGCAAATGCAGCTTTTGGTGACCAGAGCCATTCAGACGGCTGAGACGGCCAGAGAGGAAGTCAGAGCCTTGAGGGATGAGACCTCAACCCGATTCAGAGAGGCCAGCCAAGCCAACCAACTGGAGAGGTTGTTGCAACCGTTGACCGATCTTGAGACCAAACTCACTCGAGCCATTGAGATGACCGAGAGGAAGGGAGGCAAGTATGGTGGCCAATGACCAAGCGGCATCAGTCTGGAAGCGTGAGCGGCCAGTGGTAACACCGGCTGGAGGCTGGGAGCCAATCCCTGGAAGCCGGCGCCGATCAGATTCTGAGTTGCCAGCCGAGTGGAGGCCATGGCTGCTCTTGATGCCAAGGCTACACTTTGTCCACTCTCTGGTGAGTCAAGCACTCAAAAAGATGAAAACAGGCCGGCCAGCCGGTCACTGACCAAAGGATCTCCACATGGCAACCGCATCTCCAACTTTTAGCCGCTCTGGCTCCATTGCCATCAGCACCACCATGGCCAACAACTTCCTCCAACTGGATGACACCGTGAGAGCAGTCACGGTGTATCTGGATGATGCCACCAACAATGGCACTCTGAGCCTTGGTGGAAGTGCCAACCCGGTGGCCTTGCCAAAGCAGACATGGTTGACCATCTGGCAACGGACGGAAGGATACACCGGTCTTTTCAAGATCTATTTTGCCAGCACCACTGGCACTCCAAACCTCCAGTACATCACTTGGGGGTGACATGAGTTTTAGATTTTCTGGAGGCATTGGAACTTTTGGCTCACCAACCATCATCAGTGGTGGTGGTGGTGGTGGTTCATCAAACTATGATCTCGCTTGGGAGACTGTTGACCTCACAAGCGGCTGGACTTTGTTGGATCCAGATAGCAAGTTGGACACCAACTTTGGCACCAATGGCGTGAGCCACTCTGGAGGGTACAACCTCATCCAGTGGGGAGCAAGCGCCACCGGCTCTGACTATCGTTGGGACAACGGTGCAGACCACCGAGCACCAAGATGGTACAAAGATCTTCTCATTGATGCAAACAACGTCAAGACTGGAGATCTGCTGACCATGTCGATCAGATCCCAACTTGACAACAGTGTTGATGACTTCCATCAACAGGTTGTTTTTGGAGCCTCAGTCTGGCCAGATTTGACAGTGGCCACTTCTATTGCTGGCATTGGTGCTGTAATCAACAAAACCCAAGGTGGGTTCAATGCATATGGTGTCTGGACTGTAAACACTTCCGCTATGCACAACAATCGTGAGTATAGTGTGGCAACCGTCACCCGTGGTGGTGGTGGTGTTGGTTCTGCTGCTTATCAAGTCTTTGACGCTACTGACACAGCCACTGGGACTGGGGCCAGAGCAAGCAACCAAACCGGCGGATCCAAGACTCTGAATGTGCGGCTCATTGTGGGCATTGGTCTCAGGCTCAATGCTGACACCGTGGCGGCTGGAGACCAACAACGGTTCAAGTTCCAGTATGCCGCGATAACAAACCCAATCTGAGGATCTGCCATGGCCACCACATATGTTGACTTTCCCCAAGTTGCTGAGGTTGTGACCTCCACTCAGAGCACTGATGGTTCTGAGGTTGAGGTTGATGGCTATGTGATCCCAGTGCTGCTCACATCTGCCGATGTGGCCAGCCTCTTGGCCGCGTATGATCCAGCCGATGCAGGATCCCCAGATGCAAACACGGCCCGAGAGATTGCCCGGGCCGTCTTGGATGCTCTCAAGTCCTATACAGGATCATAGCCTCAGATCAATGATGCCCATGGCCTCCAAGAGTGTGATCAGTGCTTCTCTCTGCTCACCCTTGGGGCAATGGCCAGCCTTGATCTCATAGTAGGCGCCATACAGTCTGCCGACGGCCATTCCATCGGCCAAGATGGCATATCTCCCCTGAGTGAACTTGGTGAGCATCATCCTGATCTCAAGGATCTGGCATCTCAACTGGATGATCTCACCATCTACACTCGGTGCCATCAGGTTGATCGCTTGCTCGGCTTGCTCGAGCTTTTTGGATAGTTGTTGGCATTGCTCACATTCCACGCCGATCATTCTTCACCATCCATCAAAGTGTTGAGCCGGGCCAGCAACTGGATCTCCCAGTCTTCAAGGCCATCGGCCTCCATCAGCATGATCTGATGGTCTCTGAAGTATTCAATCAGAGCCGTGTACAGTGCCTCTGAGTCCATATACACAGCCATCCCAAGTGCCTCAGCCTCCAGACCCTCAGCCATCTCAGTGAGGGTCTCACCATATGCCATGAGGTCAGTGGGATCGGCGCCGGCGATGTATTCGATGGGATCAAAAACATCTGGGACATTGCTGAGGCTATCTCTGAGCAACTCCCAGAGATCCATGTACCTCTCAGCCCAGAGGCCGATGGTGTTGGATCCGTCATACTCCACACCCTCATAGCAGGCCATGAGATCAGCAATGAGATCACTGTTGTTGACCAGTGCTCTGATGAGGCTGGGGGTGTGCATGGATGCTCTGGCTGGAACCCAAAGCACACGCTCAAAGTGAATCTCTGGAGGGAAGCCACCACCGATGCCGCTATAGTCACCAATGGCCTTGGTCTCAGGGTTGATGACGATCCCGTATCTGGCTCCATGCACTCTCAGTGGTGCAAGATCGTGAATGGTGATGGTGGTTTGGTCTGGTCTGTTGATTTGGATCATGTTGGTTGTCTCCTGATGTTGATTGTGTGAGACCGGCCGGCCAGCATGCCGGCCGGTCAGTGTTGTCAGCCTTTGAACCAGCATGGCTCATCAGCAATCTCATCCCACTCATGCCGCATGGATTCAACCCATGCAGCCTCATCCTCTGGTGACATGTGGCCGTCATCCTCATCAGCCATGTCATTGATCATCTGCTCGATGGCCTCAGCCGAGTCAGCGTTGCACTCAATCTCCCAGAGGAAGGAAAAGTCATCTTCAGAGTGGGTCATGGTGTCGGTGCTGGTGTTGGTGTTGGTGAACATGTTGTCTCCTGAGTGATGGTGGCGGCTGTTGTTTCCACCCACATTCAGTATGTATCTAACTGCATGTCCAAAGCAAGCGGTATGGCCAAAAAAGATGCACAAAAAAACATGCAGAAAAGTGAGCCAAACTGCTTGGCATTGGCATGCAGTTTGTTACATGTATGGAGTGGGGCGAAAAACCCAAAGCTGTCAAATCAGGAGACAACCATGGGACATACCAAGAACTGGATCAGAAAAGAAAAGCGCCTTGCCATCTATCTCAGAGATGGCTTGGCTTGTGCATATTGTGGAGCACACCAAGAGCAACCCGGTGTGATGTTGAGCCTTGATCACTTGGTTTGCCGCACTCATGGTGGCGGCAATGGCGAGGGAAACCTGATCACCGCATGCCATGCATGCAACACCCTACGCCGTGACATGCCTCTCTCTGAGTGGCTGATCAAGTCTTGTGGTGATGATGCAGCCAAGACGGCCCGATATATCACTGAGCACACTGGACTTGACTTGGCTCCATACCGTGCCGAGGCCAACAAAATCATTGCCCGACGCATGGTTGACCGTGCCAAGAACACATCCAAGAAATGACCAACCATCCAGCCAGCATGGCCATCCATGCTGGCTGTGTTATGCCACTTGTGGCATGTACCACAATACATCAGGAGACAAACATGCATCTCGGTGAACAAGTCAAGGCAGCAAGGGAAGCCAAGGGTGTTGGCATGTACACACTGGCCAGAGTCATCGGTGTGTCACCCCACACGATGATCAAGTTTGAGGCAGATGGCTGGCCAAGACGGCCAAGCATGATCCAAGACATTGCCGATCATCTTGGATGTGAGTTCTCCATCCACTTCAAGCCAGCCAACGGGGTACAATAGCCGGGCCGGCCGGCCGGCCTTGGCTGGGGTTTGTCTCCTGACAGCCTTGGCCAGCCGGTCAGGTTTCCCCCGCTGTTGGTTCTTGCCCGTGCTCAAGGCAACCCTGCATCCACCAACACACCAATCCCACCATGGAGGCCATATGCCAAGACCATGGCCAGAGGTTCTCAAGGCTGAGAGGGAGGCTTGTGGCCTCTCTCTGCATGCAGCCGCCACCAAACTGGGGACACATCCAGACCATCTCAAAAAGGTTGAGGATGGTCACCGGAAAGTGGATCCACGCTTGCTGATCAATGCACTCCACTTGTATGGAGGATCGATCTTCAAGATGCAACGTGCGCTCCACTACGAAAAAACCAACAAATAAAGAACCGAGGCCAGCATTTGGACGTGCGCCGGCCTCGGTTTAGGAGTCTTCGTGTCTGAACAAGAGTCTTCTATCACATATTATGTGAGCGACAAAGAGTGGGTTGAATACAAGACCCGACAGCTCATCCGAGAGATCTTGCACTGCTTGATCTGCTTCATCTTGGGTATTGGCTTTGGCGCCTTGCTCATTGATCTGGTGCTGCTTTGATGGCCGTGGCTGTTGTCGGCTGGGAGCCATGCCGTGTGGAGTGGTGGATCGACATTGCTCATGCACTTGAGCAGTCTGGCCAGCCTTGGCCAGATGGTGCCGCTCTGATGGATCTGAGGTTCTGGGAAGGCCAGATCCGGCTTGGCCGCTCCAAGAGGATCCCCAGCCGGCGCCGGCTCATGCGTCGGTGGTCTTGGTCTGATCATGAGGTCAGGATGATCCTAAAGTCAGAGCAATGGCTTGATGATCACCATTGTGGCGGCAAAATCAGTCACAACGGCCAGGCCTCAGATCACAAAATCTCCCAAAATGCTCCCAACATTCTCCCAACATTCTCCCAAAAATCTCCCAGTTTTGGGATGAAAGTGGAGGATAAACCTCAAGGCATCTCCCAACAATCTCCCAACAATCTCCCAACCATCTCCCAATCAACTCCACACGCGCGATCTACACAGACACAGACACAGAACACCGAACACAAACCGGCATGTGGGCTGGCTGGGACTCAACTCAAGTCAATCTCTGGGGATGGCCGTGAGAGGCTCTGGCCAGAGTTGGTGAGGGATCTGGAAGCGGCTGGCTATCAGACCCTGGAGGAAGTGGGAAAGGCTGGCCGTGATGCCATAGCGGCTGACCTTGGCCGATCAGCCAGCCGCTCAAGGCTCAACAAGATCTGGAGAGTGATTGAGGCTCACAAGATTGAGACCGGCCAGCCAGCCAGCCAGCCAGCCAGCCAGCCAAGTGATCAGCCACTTCAGTCATCCAGATCCAGCCTCACCTTGGTGGAGCGGTATGCAGTGGGTGAGCCAGAACACCAACCCGGTCAGGCCCCATGGGATCTGGCCGACTACTCAGGAGACAACCATGGCAAGTGAACAAGATATTCAAGAGGTCATCCAGTACCTCAGAGCGGCCAGAGTCCACAAATGCCCACATCCAGACGATCAGGGTGTGCTCATGGCTTATACAGACTGTTTGAGGAATGTGAGATCTGATGTGGTCTTGGAAGCCGCTCGAGCATGGATCAGCGATCCAGATGGTGGCCGATTCTTTCCCACGGCTGCAGATCTTCTCAGTCTCAGCATGACCATTGAGGCTCAAGAGCGGCACACGGTCAAAGAGGTCACAAGAGGTTGTGCCGCTTGTGGGGAGTTGCTCTGGCCAGATGGATCCGTCAAAGAGCATGGCAACGGGTTTCGCCACTTCATACAGCATTGCCATCCCCTCAATGATGAGGGTGATGTGGACTGGGATGCCATCCCATACCGGATCGGTCATCGGCTGGTCTTGTGCGATTGCACCAAGGGCCGGCAGATAGCGGCCAGCCATGAGATTGAGATGCAGAGAGAGATCCCTAAGGGTCAATCCTCTGGCCGGCCATCCAACTGGAGGCCAACCCTCACACTGGCCAAGGCATGGGAAGTGTTCTCACGGTCTGATGCCAGAGTATATGTGACGGGATCACATGCCCGGCGTATGCCAGAGGATCGTCGGCCAGAGTCCCCTTGGTACACCAGACCAAGCCCAGAGGAGGAAATGGGCTGGCACACCGAGAGTGTGAGGATCCGGCGGGCTGTCTATGATGCCATGAAAGGCCAGATCAGCGATCAAGCGGCTGCATATCTCCAGAGTGCTGGTCTGGTGATGGGAGGCCACCGATGACTCAGAGCCAGCAATCTCTTGGAGGCACCATGTTGATACACCAGCTGTTTGAGCCAAGATGGGTCAGAGAGGGAGAAAAGTGCAGCCGTGACCTTGGGTTTGGCAAGTGGTGCTCTGGCCGTCTCTCAGTGCAAACCGAGAGGCTGAGTGCTTGGCCAGCACATCAAAAGGTTGAGGATCTGGCCATCCAGAGACTCCCCAGCCTTTCTGATGTGGATCTATGCACAACTGATCCCAGCCTTGGCCATCGGCTGGGAGTGGGGATGTGCTCCAAGTGCTCGGTCAGGATCCCGATCTACCGTAAGGACTTAACCGGCCGGCCAGCCGGTCTGATGACCCATGAGATGTGGGGTGACATGTGAGCGGCCAACCCGTGCTCCAAGTGTTCATCCAAGGGGATCCAGTGCCAGCCAGCCGGCCAAGGGTCACAAGATATGGCACATTCAACTCCAAGCGGTATGAGGCATACAAACAAAAGTGCGCCTTGGTTCTGCAGTCAGCATATCGGCAAAGGATCCCGATTGGGATGGCCGTGGCCATCTCTATTGAGGTTGTGATCCCCAAACCGAAGAGCCGTCCAAGGTCTGGGCTGGTCTCCATGTATTGGAACCCCGATCAGGACTATCCAGCGCCTATCGGTGGAGTCTGGGGAGATATTGACAACTACATCAAAGCCATACTGGATGCAGCCCAGCTCGGTGGTGTGATCCGCAATGATTCACAAGTTGTTGAAGTCTCAGCCACCAAGATGGCTGGTGAGATCCCTGGGATATATGTGCAGGTATCAATCGTGCATCCAGATTGAGTTGGAGGGTTGATGGCTGGAAAAGTGATCAAGTTTCCAGCCATCAACCAAGAGCCACTTCCCACCAAACCCCCAGATGTGAGGCCACCAACCTATGAGAGCATTGGTGTGCCACTTCCTGAGTTTGGCTTGGATGATGTGGACTGGGATCAAGAGACTGAGGGTCCTTTGTCATCGGCTGGCCAAGACTCGAGTGAGCCGATCTTGGGTCATTGTGTTGAGGCTGATCATAGCCATGACCACTGCTCAACTGATTCAAGGGACAAAATGGCCATCCGGTGTGATATTCCTGGCCATAGTCTGGATGTTTGTGTGGGCGTTGTTGGCTCCACATCCAGATCAATGGAGGGATTGAGTGATGCAGATGGACAAAAAATGGGCAATCAGGCTGGCATGGATGATCGGCGGAATGTGCGCCGGTGTGCTGATGGCGGAGAACGACGAGACGTTGACCCAGATGATGGAGATGTGTCCCGAGTGCGATTGCCAGCAAGCCGAGACGGTGGAAGCCGAGACCGAGGCCGAGACGGTGGAAGCCGAGCCAGAGACCGAGACGGTGGAAGCCGAGCCAGAGACCGAGACCGAGACGGTGGAAGCCGAGACGGAATGATCGATCCAGCCACCATCTTGGGTCTGCATTTCTCACCAAACCTGATGTGGTGGGAGATGCCAGCACATCCCATCCCATGCAGTTTTTGTGGGAAGCCTCAGTTTTGGTGGCTCTCGGTGGATCGTTATAGGCGGGTCCGAAAATCACCAGAGACCGAGCCGCCACCGGGCTGGGGTTATTGTGTTTGTGGGTATTGTGGGGGCTTACTGGCATTGGTGCTGAGGCCATGGCCAGACCATCCCACACCACCATATCTGATGGAGATCACACCAATGATGCTGAGACATACAGCCGTTCAATATCGGCTGGCTGATGATGAGAACACCAGAGAACCTCGGTGGAGGTCAGCTCAAGTCATCCGTCAAAGAGATGGTGGAGCACTGGATCTGGCTGTCAATCTGGCCAGTGCCGATCCTGAATACCGTGAGCGGCTGGCCAAGTGCGCCGGCTTTGTCCAATATCGCTGTGAGGATCGTGGTGGTGAGCAGCAATGGAGAACTGCTTTGGTGGCTGATCGGCCTCATCCAGATGGATCATTGGATCTCACGGTACACTTGACCCTTGAAGATCAAAAGCTCCAAGGCAAGGCCTTCCAGAGGATAGCCGGCGCCACATATGGAGATGGTGTTGGCCAGTACCGTGAAAGCGGTTTGACCTATCCAGTCACATTGCTTGTGCAGGGTGCCTCCAGAGGCTCTGAGATTGGCATGTGGCTCCCAGTGAGCTGAGCATGAATCCCCTCACCTATCTGGCCTTTTGTGCATCCTTCGATGACAAACCAGACCCTGCACACCAGCTCGGTACGGTGGCCGATGTGGCCAGCCCAGATGCACTGGATGACCTCTTGGCCTTTGATCCCTTGCTGGCCAGCCAGCCCACATGTCCACATGTGGAGACTGTACAGACACCAAGTGGCCCCAGGATTGACCCAGAGAATCCACATGGCATCCAGACCCTCACTTTCTTGAGCGATCCCAAGCGGCCAGGCACTTTGTGTGCTTTTTCCTGCCTTTTGTTGACCTCTGATTGCTGGGTGAGCAGCCAAGCAGATTGCTCAGATGCCATCACCATCCCAGCCACTTTCCCATCTGGTCGGCGTGGAAGCCTCTCAGCCCTATATGGATGCGTCCAAGCCACACCAGACTCACCAATCCCTCTCAGAGAGACCGTGACCATCACCACATCCAATGCACCAGATGACTCCATTTTCTATCTGGTTAAGGGTGCCGACTAATCCATAGGCTATGCATAAGTCTGTGTAAAACTACTTATCCACACCCTGTGAATAACACTGTGGAAAACCGGCCGGCCAGCCGGTCAACAATCAGGAGACACCATGACAACTGAAAACCCAGCCATGTGGGTTCACATCAATGACCTCACACCCTGGGACAAAAATCCCAGGGTCAATGATCATGCTGTTGAGCATGTGGCCAAGAGCATCCAGAGATTTGGTTGGGGCGCCCCAATCATTGCCCGACGTAGTGATGGAGTGATCATTGCTGGCCATACTCGGCACAAAGCAGCCATCAGCCTCGGCATGGATAAGGTCTTGGTCAGATACATGGATCTTGATCCTGCTCAAGCGGCTGCACTTGCTCTGGCTGACAACAAACTCAATGAGATTGCTGAGTGGGATGAGGATGGCCTCACCACAATCCTCCAAGATCTGGCCAATGAGGACTTTGACCTATCTGGACTCGGCTGGGACTCTGATGAGTTGGATCGCTTGCTGGCCTCTGACCCTGTTGATGTGCCAGACTTTGGCTCTGAGCCAGATGATGAGTCAGCCGATGACCAGATCCCCAATGATGTGCAGCCACTGACCAAGGCTGGTGAGACCGTGAGTCTTGGCCGCCATGACTTGCACTGCATGGATTGCCTTGAGATGCTCAAGAGCCTTCCTGATGGCAGTGTGGACAGCATTGTGACGGATCCACCATACGGGATCGGATTCATGGGAAAGGGCTGGGATAGCAGTGTGCCGAGTGGTGAGTTCTCAGCCGAGTGCTTGAGAGTGCTCAAGCCCGGCGGACACATGATCGCATTTGCCGCCACTCGAACCATCCACCGGCTCACGGTCAATCTGGAAGATGTGGGCTTTGAAGTCAGAGACCAGATCTCATGGCTCCAATGGCAAGGCTTCCCCAAGAGCCTCAATGTGAGCATCCAGATTGACAAACATCTTGGCCATGAGAGACCGGCCAGCACTGATGGAGTCATTGATCAAGGCCAGCCAATCACTCCACAAGCCGAGCAATGGAACGGCTGGGGAACGGCTCTCAAGCCAGCACAAGAGCCAGCGATCTTGGTGAGAAAGCCTCTGGATGGCACCGTGGCTGAGAACGTGCTCAAGCATGGCACTGGCGCCTTAAATGTTGATGGCTGTCGGATTCCATATGGCGATCCGGCATGGCCTCAGGCTGACCAATCGATCCCAGACTTCACAAAGGTCATGCGGCAAGGCCAAGCGGCATCCATTGACTTTGGTGGAGCCAAGCCCGGTGATGCTGTACAGCAATACAAAGAGGGAGGCCGATGGCCAGCAAACATCTTCTATTGTGTCAAGCCTTCCAGAGCCGAGAGGGAGGAAGGGTGTGAAGACCTCCCCAGCCATAGTGGAGCACAAGCAGTGGATCGCGTGGAAGGGTCTGCCGGTCTCAACAACCCTCGAACCGGCGCCGGTCGCACGGCTTCAGATGTGCGCAACATTCATCCCACTGTCAAGCCGATTGCTCTGATGAGATGGCTGGTCAGGCTGGTGACCCCTCCCAATGGGATTGTGGTGGAGCCTTTTGGTGGAAGTGGCACCACACTGATCGCGGCTGAGAGAGAGGGTGTGACTTGCATTGCTTCTGAGAGAGAGCCTCAGTATTGTGACATCATCAGAGCACGGGTGACGGCTGCACAGGGAGGCCAGTGATGGCCCGGCCTCCAGAGATCACACCAGAGATGGTCAAACTGGCCAGAGAGGCCATGAGACTTGGCATGACCAATCAGTTGGCCTCTCAGTATATTGGGATCTCTGAGTCCTCGTTTTACCGCTATCTTGCTCGAGGTCAGAACGAACAAGGGACGATCTATAGACGGTTCTGGGATGCCATCTCACAGGGAAGATCTCAATGTGCAGCCATGCAGTTGGCAAGGATCCAGCATGCTGCACAAGAGGACTGGAGAGCGGCTGCATGGGTCATGGAGCGCCGGTTTGGCTACCATAGGCAACTTGATATCAGAGGGGAGATTGCGCAGACCGAGTCTCTGAGGCTGGGGGATGGCCAAGACCTGGATCGGCTCTTGGAGCGCATTGATCACACGGCTCAGATTCGTGAGCAGTTGATCAGCGCTGTCTATCATGAGGAAGATCAAGAGGATGAATGATCCGGCCGGCCAGCCGGTCAGTGTGCCTCAAGATCCAGATCAAGCCAGATGGCTTCTCACCGAGCATCTCCAAGACCTTGACGATCTTGAGCGGCTGGCCACTGCATATCCCATGGCCTTTGCCAGATTGTGGCGGCCACACTGCACCAGATGGGATGGCAACACCAGCCGCCCAAAAGGGTGTGGCCATGAGATGACTCCAGTGGATGGAGTGCGCGGATCTTTCTGTTGCCAAAATCAAACATGTGAAATGTACGGCCAACCCGAGAAACGCACAAGCCAGAGAGACACCGTCGCCGAGTTGCTCCAGACCAAGAGGCTTGTGGCATACATGATCGGTGGTGCCAACCGAGCGGGCAAAAGTGAGTCAGCCATTCAACTGGCCATTGCCTTGGCGGCTGGCTCTGGAGAGTGGTGGGTGAGACGATGGTGTCAACTCAATGGCATCAACCCAGAGGCCATCCCAGCCGAGCCGGCCACCAATGATCGAGCCGTCATCATCTCGGCTCTGACCTTCAATGACTCCCTGGAGTATCACAGGCCAAAGTTGGATCGGTGGCTACCGGCCGGTAGCCAGAGAAGAAAGTGGAAGGCAGTGGATCAAGCCGAGTGCATCCTTCCCAATGGTGGCCGGATCGTGTGCAAAGCAGCCGCTCAAGGTCGGGAAAAGTTCCAAGGCAATGCACCGAGAGCAGCGATCTTGGATGAGGAACATCCAGAGGATGTGTATGAGGAGATCAGCCGTGGTCTGGCTGAGACCGATGGTCTGGCCATCCTCAGCATGACTCCCCTCAAGGGTCTAACATGGGCTTTCAATCGGTTTGTACATGACCCTCCACCTGGTCATATGTATGCCCGGATCACTGGTTTGGATAATCCACATGTAAAGTCCAGAGGTCTCTTGGCTCGGTTCTCACATCTTGAGCCTCACAAAAGAGATGCTCGGTTGTATGGAAAGTTTGCCAGAGCCAGAGGCTTGATCTACCCATCACTGGATCGTGCGCTCCATGTGGTCAACCCAACCCCGATCCCAGATGAGTGGAGGAAGTTCCGGGCCATAGATTTTGGTTTCAACTTTGGCTGCTTGTGGGCTGCTCTCAACCCTGATCTGGATCAGGTTGTGATCTACCGTGAGTTGCTCACTCAGGATGTGAAGTTGTCAGCCAATGCAAGGCAGATCAAGAACCTCTCTGGCACTGAGTCCTTTGCATGGACAGTGGCTGATCCGGCTGACCGTGAGGGGAGGATCATGCTGGCCAGAGACCATGAGATCCACACCACACCAGCCAGAAAAGATGTTGAGGCTGGGATTGATGCAGTGGCTGAACGGCTGGCCATATGCCAGCAAGGTCATCCAAGGCTCATCATCCACTCAACATGTGTGGAGTTGCTCAGGGAGTTGAACCTATACCGGCGCCGGCCAGATGGAACCATACACAAAGAGGCTGACCATTTGGCAGATTGCCTCAGGTATCTGGTGTACTGGATGAAAGTGCAGCCGTCTTGGATCTAAAAAACATGCAGAAAACTGCACAGAAACACTTGCACATTATATGCAGTTAGATACATACTGAATGTAGGCGGCAACAACAACCAACATCAACCCCGCCTACTCAGGAGACACCATGATTGGACAAGTTGAACTCAACAGCGGCGCCGTGACCCTCTTCGCTTCCAAGAAAGAAGCAATGGCTGTAGCATTCCAGATGCTCTTGGATGGATACACGCCCCAAGTGTTTGAGCGTACCATTGAACTCGGGCCACAAACCATCACCATGTGGTTTGTTCTCTGATAACCACCAACCCACCCACTCAGGAGACAAACCATGCACTTTGAAGCCATTGAAGCTACCTGCTATCTCATTGCACAAATCACCGTTCGAGATGGCTGGCATCCTGACAATCGAAAATTCACGCAGATGAGGGTCAGACAGAGAATGGAGGAGTTGATGAGCATTCTGGAAATTGACATGGTAGTAGCAAACAAAAGACTGCTGCTTAGTCCAGAATCTGTCAATACTGACTCAGTCAAGCATGCGGTGAGGTCTCTTGTCTACATGCAGCAAAAGTTTGCTGGGTTGATGGATACAGACATTGAACCGATCTTGGCTGTTGTGCTCCAAAATCTGGGCATTGCCAAGGCCGGGCCAGTTGAGTTGTAAAGCAAGCCAATCCACTTGAGACTCATCCCCCAGCCACATCGGCTGGGGTTTCTATTTCAACAACTGTTGATTTTTCCAGCCGATGTGGCTGGTTTTTTGCTTGTTTGATCCCTGTTCTGGTATGTTGCTCTTGACCTTGCAACCCACCGGCGGTAATCGGCAACCAATGGCAGACAAGAAAAGACCGACTGTGGCCGAGAGGCTCAATGATGGATGGCGCTGGCTCATCCGTCGGCTGACCATTGTTGAGCAGCCAGAACAGATCACATATGGTGGCGCATGGGATCGTGAGCAGCCAGCCTCACCAGCCTATCCAGTGGTCAACTCCATGAGTGCCTTTGGGAAGTTCCCATGGGTCTATGCAGCCGTGGAAGCCGTTGCCAATGACATCAGTGGCCTACCCATTGGAGTCCAGAGAACGGTTGGAAGCCGCTCCAGAACAGTGCCAGAGCATCCAATGATGAGGCTTCTCAAGCGGCCAAGCCACCGAGTTGGTGCAACCCTTTGGCGCCGGCAGATGCTTGTGGATCTGCTCTTGTGCGGCAACTTTTTTGGTCTGGTGCTTGGCCGTGGAGCCTCAGTCACTTCAGTGGTCAGGCTGCATCCAGAGCATGTCAAGATCATCCCCGCCACTGATGGGTCGGTGCTGGCCTATCGGTTCGATCAAGATGGAACCTTTACTGATTACAGCCCCGATGATGTGATCCACATACGGCAGACCTCTTGGAGAGATGGTGTGGATGGGCTGTATGGTCAGGGTGCCATTGAGGTTCTCCAGACTGAACTTGGTGGAGAGTATGCAGCCTCTCAGAGATGGAGAACCGAGGCCGGCCGTGGCCAGCCGAGCATGACCATCAGCCCAAAGGGTGACATGCCGATCCCTGGGGATGTGATGGCCAAGTTGGTCAACGCAGTCCAGAGAAACATTGAGTCCACTGGAGTGGTGCCTATCAATGGCCCGGTGGATGTGAACTTGCTTCCCTTCAATGCAAGAGACATGGAGTTCACAAGTGCAAGGGATTGGACTCGAGCAAGTGTCCTGGCCGTGGTGGGTGTGGCATATGTTCGGCTTTTCTTGCCATCGGCAAACTTTGCCACTGCTCAACAGCAAAACCGGATCTATTGGCAAAACCTGCTCGGTCTGATCGCCTTGGTTGAGGATGGCTTGACCAAGATTGCACAACGAATGGGGACGGTCTCTGATCGTGTGGTCCATGACACATCTGGTGTTGATGCACTCCAAGAGAGCCGCACTGACAGAATGAACCGAGCGGCCATGTTGGTTGAGAAGTTTGGACTCAACCCACTGGATGCACTCCAAGTGGAAGGGTTCACCGAGATTGATCCCAACATGATCCAGGAACCGGCCGGCCAGCCGGTTGAGCCTGCTCAGGTTGCGCAACACACATCCCCTCCCATGCTCAGGATCGTGACCAACGATCCACAAGAGAGCCAGACCAAGGCACGGCCAGCCGTGCGCTATCGCACTGGAAGGGATGAGAAGGTTTGTGAGATCTGCGCTCCACTGGATGGCCGCGTGTTTGCCATCAGATCTGATGGGAGCCATGCTGGTCCTGAGTTGCCTCGGCATGAAAACTGCCGGTGTTACTATGAGGGAACCACCACCAAGGCCATGGATGAGGATCAGGAACTTCAGACCAAGCCCACTCCAGCCAAGTATGATCACATTGACTTCACTCCCACCAAGGGAATGGTGGCCGAGGCCAAGAGAGCAGTGGCATGGATTGAGGAAGGCTTGGCCGGTGATGGCATGACCCAAGGGACCAAGGTCTGGGCAACTCGAGTGGCCAATGGTGGGGACATTACTTTTGAGAAGGCCAAGCGAATGAGAGCATGGTTTGCCCGGCATGAGTCAGACAAAGACGGCGAAGGGTTCAACCCTGGAGAACCGGGTTACCCATCGGCTGGCCGTGTGGCATGGGCTGCATGGTTTGGTGATGCTGGCCAAGTCTGGGCTGAGAAGGTTGGCCGGCAGATGGATGCAGCCGATCAAGCAAAATCAATCGGCATGCTGGCCGCTAAGGATGGAGGGGAGATGACACACCGTTTGGGTCTTGTGCTCAAGAGGATGGCCATGGATGATGATCAGCCTGATGAGTTGATCCAATCTCGGTTCAAGTTCATTGCTTCCACTGCAGATGTTGATCGCATGGGAGACATTGTTGAGCAGTCATGGAGGCTGGATGCCTTCAAGAGCAATCCAGTGATCCTCTGGAACCACGATAGCAGCCGGCCACCGATTGCCAAGGCTCTGGATGTGGATGTGCAAAATGGTCAGCTATTGATTGAGATGGAGTTTGACATGGCTGATCCTTTCGCGGCTGAGGTTGCTGGCAAACTGCAGCGCGGCTTTCTCAATGCTGGGTCTGTTGGGTTCTTCCCTGGATCTGTTGCCTATCGGTCAGATCTTCCCAAGTCCGATCCACGCTACTCAGAGAGCAGCATGGGCATTGTTGCCTCCAACAATGAACTGGTTGAGTTCAGCATCACCCCGATCCCAGCCAATGCCGGCGCATTGTTAGCGGCCAGTGCTGGCCAGCCAGATGACCAGCAGATCCGTGAGATGCTGGCCAACCCGGTCACACGCCGGCGTATCCATGCCATGATTGGTGATGACACCAACACCAAAACAACCAGCCATGCAGACTCTCTCTCATGGCTGAGAGACAACCAACCGGCGGCCACTGGTCTGCCATTTCTGAAGGAGTCCGAATAATGTTCGGCAATGAAATGAAAGGGCTGGAAGTGCCGGCCCAAATCACCGAGACCACACTTCGCGAGCATCTCAAAGAGGCTGCAGCCGTCTTGACTCGCACGGCTGGAGACTCAGCCGCGACCTCCAAGGCAGTTGAGGATCTCTCTGGCAAACTGCAGGGTCTCATGGAAGCCCAAGCACGGCCAGCCGTGCGCTCGGTTGAGGGTGCCTCTGATCGTGAGCTGGTTCACCGCTATTGTGATGAGACCGGCCGTATCCATCTAAAGTCCAACACACGTCGCCTCAAGTTCGGTGGCCGCACTGCAGAGATTGACCAACCAGGGCTTTTGGATGACAAAACGATCCTGACCGATTGGCAAGCAGACCTGCAAAAAGCAGTTGAGCGCCGGTCTCTGGTTCGTCTTGTGGCCAAGAACAATGATACTCCGCGCACCGATGCAGAGATCCTCCAGATCCTCCATCGTGCTCCCAGTGGGATCCGTGGCCAGATTGAGAAGGCCATCACTGATTCTGCTGGCTCTGGTGCTGAGTGGATCCCTGATGGAACTTTCCCCAGCATCTATGAGGAGTTCCAAGTTCCCAATGCAGTGGCTGCACTTTTCGGCACCATTGACATGCCAAATGCAACCATGCTGCAGCCGAGCCTGACCACCGGCGTACGTCCTTACAAGCGTAATGCAATCTCCAGTGATGACCCTGCTAACTACACCGGCAGCACACCGGTGAGCAGTGAGACCACCATCAGTGTGGCAAACTGGGCCGTGCGCGTGGTCTATGACGAGATGGATGCTGAGGATGCAGTGGTGGCCATGGAGCCTCTGGTGCGCCGGCTTGTCGTTGACGCTCTCAATGACGGCTATGAGGATTGCATGATCAATGGTGACACCAACGCAACTCATCAGGATGCTATTTCAAGTTGGAATATCCGAAGCCGCTGGGGTGCATCTGGCCTCGGTGGAGCGGCTGATCATCGCCGGATCTTCCTTGGTCTCCGTGCTCTGGCTGCAGACCGCTCCCAGACCATTGACATGGGATCGGCTCAGACCGTCACGGGTCTGATGACGGATCTGGTTGGTGGCATGGGAGAGCGTGCAGCCTCTCAACTGGCCATCATCGTCAGCCCAGAAGTGTTCTATCAAAAGCTCTTGGCTGACAGCAATGTCTTGACCCTTGACAAGCTTGGCACCGGCGCCTCTCTGCTGAGTGGCCAGTTGGCCAGTGTGTTTGGTCACCCGATCATTGTGAGCCGCTACCTCTCGGCAGATCTGGCCGCCACTGGTCTTTACACCGGCTCTGGTGCTCTCTCTGGTGTGCTGGCCGTTGACCGCTCGGCATTCTACCACTACCAACGCCGAGGCGCCTTGGTGGAACTTGAGCGCGACATCAAGACCGGTGGAACCCATGTGGTGGCCACATTGCGCCGGACTTTCCGCACTGTGTCTGGTGCCTCTGAGGCCGTGGCACGGTTTGGATACAACTGGCTCTCCTGATCTAAGCAACAGATCGGCCGGCCAGCATGCCGGCCGGTCATTCAAACACTTTGGAGGATACAATGGGTATCAATCAACGGGTCATCACTTCCCCTTTGCTCTTTGGCACTGATGCCACTGATGCCGCTCGAGTGGTCTGGCCATATGCTGAAAAAGGCAAGCTTGAGGCTGTATACCTTGAGAACGGTGTGCTCATCTCGGCAGACAACACCAACAATGTCACCATCTCTGGCACGATGAACTCCACCACCATTTTCAGCCGTCAAACCAATGTGGCCGGTGGTGCTCTGGCTCAAGGTCTTGAGTCCCAGTCTCTGGGAGCCAGCATGGTCGGTGAAAAGTTGGAGGTCTCGGCTGGTGACACAATTGCTCTGAATGTGGCCAAGGCCGGCACTGGCCCCAACTATCGTGTGCAAGTCTCTCTGGTGTTCAATCTCATCAACTGAGATGTGTGGGGTGTCTTGTGGCTTTGACTGATGCAGCACATGTCTCAACCATGTCTGGAGGCTCCATTGCCTCTGATGAGGTTGGGATGAGTGAGTTGATCTTGCATGCTGGGATCATCATTGCTCGGTGGTGTGGATACCCTCCAGCCTCGGCTGGAGCGGCTCCCACCATGGAGCCAGCCACTTACACCCTGTACTCCCAGACCAATCAAGTCATCGTCAAGAGTGGCCGTGAGTTGGTGGTGGAGCCATACCCCGTGACCTCCATCACCAGCATCCATGATGACCCTGATGAGGAATACACTGCTGCAGATCTTGTGGTCTCCACCGACTATCTCCAGAGAGGTTTGCACGGTGAGATCATACGGCTGAAGGCAGACAGCCTCCATGGTGGCTGGTCACACTCTCAAAATGCCATCAAAATCGTGTGCCAGGCTGGCTTTTCATCGATCCCAGATGACCTTGAGCATGCAGCCACTGAGTTGGTGTTGCACATGTACAACCTCAGGAGCCGACGGGGTGTTTCAGCCACAAGCAGCCCAGATGGCCTCAATGTGTCATATAGGACTGAGGAAATACCAGACCACGTCAAACAGCTGTTGTGCCAATACCGGCTCCCATCGGTTTACATGCCATGAGTGTCAAGCCGATCCAGCAATACCCTCTTGATCTTGGGTATGCTGCAGACCACTTCACTGACCGAGTGAAAGCAGCTGTCAAGCACACCATGGAGACTGCTGAGAGGCTGGCCATCCAAAATGCCTCTGGCCGTGTGCTTAATAAAAGAACGGGCCGACTGGTCAACTCCATCAAACACACCGTCAAGACCAGACGGGGTGTGGTGTCTGGTGTTCTCACGGCTGGATCCAACTCGGTTCCATATGCACGGATCCATGAGGTTGGTGGGATCATCCAAGGCCGGCCATGGCTTGTGTTCCAGTTGGCTGATGGTGGATGGCGGAAAGTTCAAAGGGTTGTCATTCCACGCCGGCCATATCTCCAGCCAGCCATAGAGGGTGCTTTGGAGACTCTTGAGGATGAACTCAGAGCCGAGTTGGATCCCCTGCTGAGTCTGGAGGTCTGATGCCAACTGCATCTCAAGTCCAGACCGCTCTTGTGAGCATGCTCCAAGCCATCAATGGTCTGGTTCCATACACAATGAACCTCTCAGACTCCACCATTGTGGGGATGGAGCCAAGCACCGGCCGGCCAGCCGGTCAACTGGCATATGTCTGGCGTGGCCGTACTACACTGGTCCGAGACCCAGAGGCCACTTTGGGAGGCTGGCTGGTTGAGAAAGTGCATGCATGCACCGTGTTCAATCCTCCCACTGCACAGCAAAACACGGCCAGAGAGACTGCCTTGAATGTCATTGAGGCCGATGTGCTGGCCGCCATTGATGCAGCCTTGGCCAGTGGTGGTGCACTTGCTGCAATCGGTGTGCTGGATGTGACCAATGTTGAGATTGTGCCGAGGTTTTCAAGTCAGCCAGGAGCACAAGCACAACCAAGTGCTGCAGATGTGTTGATCACATTGCGATATATTCGAGGCCGTGGGGAGTAGATATGGCATGGCTCAAACTCAGTGGTAGCACAAACCCTTTTTCGGCTCGGTTCCCAGTTGCTGTTGATGCCACTGCAGTGGTCTCCAGCACAAACAGGGATGTGCAAGTGATCATCCCCAAGACCCTCGAGCAGTTCTGGGATCTGATTGGTGCTGATGGCTATGACATACGGGTCACCGATGCCGATGGCATTACCCAGATTGACTATGACTGGGGAACTTGGAACAAAGCCACACGGTCTGGCACTCTGGAGATCTATGGAGCAAGCGGCTCCAACAACTGGGAGGCTCAACAATCCAGCATCCCACTGATCTGGATCTATGTTGGAGATGATGATGCTGGGGATGGCTCCACAACGGCCACTCTGACCAGTGCTCTCAATGGCTACATCAGCCCAGAGCGGCCAGCCGAGATCATCACCGTGGCCGATCCAACGCCGGGAAGAGAAGTCCCAGACAACAGCCGATCCAAGTCATCTGGAGACCGGCGTGGATATTGGTTTGACTTCAGACCAGTGCTCAGACGGTCAGCCAGACGGTACAATGATCGCTCTGAGTGGGAAGAAGTGGACTTTGTTGAGATCTCAAGTGAGAGTGGTGGATCTGGTGCTTCCATTGAGATTGAGACGGCCACAAGGTTTGAGGGTGCCGGTCTGGTTCGAGTGCTGGCCAGTGGAGGCACCGATGGCACTGACTACACTCTCATAGTCAAGGCCACCACACGGATCCCAGATGACTCCACTGGATCCACTCGCCAAGTGGTTGAGGGTCGATTGCTTGTGCAAGTCCGCGACCAAAACGATTCATGATTTAGGAGGCAACAATGCCCACAACACTACCCTTCAGAACAGCCATCGGCATTGGTGTGGAGTCCGTTCGAGGAACTCCAGTGGCTCGAACCAACTGGGTTGAGGTCTCAACTGCAGACTTTACTGAAACGGCCACTTATGAGCGTTTTCCAGTCATGCAAGCCGTGTGGGGAGGCTCTCGGCAAGTGAGCCACATCACAACCAAGCAAGTGGCTGGCACTCTGACCGTTCCTCTCCAGTATGATGGGATCGGCATCTTGCTCAAGGGTCTGCTTGGCTCGGTGGCCACCACCGGCGCCGGCCCGGCATATACCCACACTTTTAACCTTGGGAATGTGCCTCCAGAGTATCTGACGATTGAGAAGATCATTGGAACCTCTGGCCGACGTGAGTTGTACACAGGATGTGCCATCGCTGGAGGCCGGATCACATTCCGCCGGTCAGCCGTTGCATTTCTTGAGTTGGACTTGATTGGCTACAAGGCAGACTCATTCAACTCAGCACCAACGCCAACATTTGGAGCCGGTGTTGTAGGCCGTGCGGTGTACGCTCGGCATCTTGACAACTCAGCCTCTGGGATCCCGTTCGAGTTCACTTGGAACAGTGGCAACTTCACTGCTCAAGAGATGACCATCAGTTTTGACAACAATGTCTCTGATGTTGGTGACATGGGATCCTTTTACGCCACCGATGTGGATCAGGGTGGTGAGCGGCTGGTCACAGTGGCGGTTGGCACTCGGCATGTGGGATCGGCCACCGATGCACTGTATACGGCTCACCGTGGCCAGACCTCAAGTGATCTCACATTCACGGCCACCGGTGATGGCTCGAGCCAGCAAATTACGTTCACATGCCGCAATGCCCAGATCACTGACATGCCGGCGCCACCACTTTCAGGAACTGATCGGGTTGTAGTGCGGCCAACCTTCACATGTCACGACGATGCAACCGATAATGCGATCAGCATTGCCATCCAGAATGAGTCGGCAACGTACAACGCAAACTGACAGATGTGGAAAAACTGCCCAGAATAGACCGGCATGCCGGCCGGTCATTCATCAGGAGACAACATGGAAACCAAGAACAGAGGGATCTTTGATCAGATAGATCAAGCATCCAGCGCAATAGCATATCAACCACTGAGGCCAGGCCTCTCACTTGCCTTCAAGGTCAGATTCATCGGTGTCCAAGAGGCTGCTCGGCTCGGTGTGCTCATCCAATCTCTACAGCAAATGATCGGCCAATACCGTCAACCCTCTGAGGCTGACATGAGCGGGTTGGAAGCGGCTGAGGTTGAGGCTGCAAAGTTGACCGATGCCCAGCACCGTGAGCAGATTGATGCCATGATTGAGCGATCCATGGCAGTGGCCAAGGCAGTGGTCACACATGTCCAAGACTTTGAAGATCCAGAGCAGTGGCATCCAGTTGAGTGGGTCACCACACCAGACCAAGAGGGTGACTTTCCAGATGCAGTCAGACTCCAAGCAGAGAGGGTCATCAGATCCGATGGCCTTGCCAACATCCTCCAAGCAACACTCTCCCCGGCATCGGAGGTTGCCGGCCACTGGAGTCCATTTCCTCTCCGATGAGGCTGGATGCTCTCAGATTGACAAGCAGGCCAGACGGTACAACACCACACCAAGTGCCATGCTTGGCATCCAGTCTGGCACATGGGAGGCCATCTTGGTGGATACCGCTTGCAGACTCAGTGGGCTTGCTGAGTTTGATGTGATGGTGGAAAATGCCAAGCAGCAAAAGGCCATGGTTTTTCCCACATTGCCAATGACTGGAGGTCTCTGATGACTGTGTATCGGAACACGATTGAAACTGAGACCAGTGGCAGTGTGCAAAGCCTCAATCGGCTATCCAATGCGGCTGAGAGCACCACTGACCGTGTGGCAAGGCTGGATCGGCAGGCTGATCAACTTGGTGAACGTGCCGGCAAAACGGCCAGTGCGGCTGGCATGCTCGGTGGTGTGCTTGGCCGTATCAATCCAGAGTTTGAGGAAGGGGCCAGGGTTGTTGCTGACCTTGCTGATGGCTTGGATGTGGCCAGCATGATGGGAGGAAGGATGCTGGCCATATTGGGGCCAGTTGGTGTGGCAGCTGGTGTGGCGGCTGGAGCCTATCTGATCCTCAAGAACAATCTGGATGCAGCCAATGCAGCCATGGAGCAAGCGGCTGAGAAAGCCAATAGGATGGTGGATGTACATAGGAAAGTCAAAGAGGCTGCACTTTTAGCCGCACTGGCCGAGGGTGAGATCACTCAGGAGCGGTTTGACTCCATTGTAGCTGCTCAAAATGCTGCCGATGTATACCGCGATCTACAGACTGCTCAGAGAGAGCAACTCGAAACGGCTCAAGATGAACTTGACCAGATGACGGCCAGCCGAGATGCCTTGAGGGACTACCTAAGAGAAAGACGGCAAAACCATCAAGATACTGAAAGTTTTATTAATCTTTTCAGCCAAGAGATTGCACAACTTCAAGCATACAACAGCCGCATTGATGAGTTGACACACAAGAGAAATGCTGAGGCCACTGCTCTTGGCAATCTCAATGTTGCACAGGCCAACTATGCCAGATCACTTGAGACCATTGCCACTGCACAGCATGCAACCACACAAGCCCACACGGCTGCATCATCTGCAGTCTCTGAGTTGGCTGAGGAAGTGTTTGGGCTGGCTGAGGCATTTGAGGCTCTTGGGTTTGCCGCTCCTGGAGATGACTTGGTTGGGATTGGCATTGATCTCAATGCTCCACTGACCGAAATGAACACCAATCTCACTCAGGGTCTGGATCTGCTTTCAAGGCAGATAGAAGTGAGGCAAAGGCTGGCTGAGTTGGCTGAGAGATCAGCTGCAGCAACCGAGGCCGAGAGACAAGCACTCATCAGCCAAAGAGTTGCCTCAGTTGAAACAGCTGGAGCCGCGATCCAAGTGGCCGGCGGCAATCTTGGAGCTGTTCAAGGCTTGCTCCCAGCCGGTGGTGCTGCAGCTGCTATGGCCAATCCGATCCTTGGTGTGCTGGCTGGCCTTGAGCAGATTGGCTCCATGGGTTCTGAGGGTGTGGAGGAAAGGCTTGACATGATGCTTGAGAACATCTCTGCAGGCATCAGAGCACTCCCAAGCATCTTGATTGATGTGATCCCAGAGTTTGTGTTTGCTCTGGTTACGGAACTCCCAGCCGCTCTGGCCGATGCCATTGCCGAGGTCTTTAGACGGCTGCTCAACCTGATCCCAGGGGTTGACATAAAGGAACCCGGTGCACCACCATCAACCGTCAACGAGGCCGTGTACCAACAACTTGAGCAGATCCGTGAGACTCAAGAGCAGCAAGCAGTGGGCTTGGTTGGAGCCACCACCACAAGTGCATCAAGATCGGCTGCAGCCAGCACCAGAGGAAGGATGGAGAGAGCCGATGGAGCCACACGGCTGGCCATGAGCCGGGCACCAACTTCCACCATGTTTGGAAGTGGCGCCACCATCATCCAGCAAGCACTTGGCTTTGATAGTGGATCACAAGATCGGTTCCAACGTCGGTTCAGTCAGTTGACCAACTCTGAGACCGGCTTGAGAGGGAGAGCATAATGGGAAACCCGAGGTTCTACTGGTACCCAGAGGGTGCCACATCCTTTGAGACCATCCAACTCCCACATGTCTCAGCCGTGGCAGTTGCACAGTTTCGTGATGTGGTGGATGCCGAGGGATTGACCATGACTCGGTTGGATCGGGGTGGTGGCCGCTTGGTCACCATTAGAGGCCGATACAACACGGCCAATCATGCCAACGTCATCAGAGCACTGCAGACCTTGGATGCATACTTGCGGTATGGAGGCCGTGTGGCCTTTGCCATTGACAGTGCCAAAGCGTACATGGCGCCATTGGTGATGACTGCACTCCCTGGGACTCAACAGATCTTCACAGATGCCAATGTGCTTCCATTCACGGCCGGTGGTGTGACCTTGGCCAACAATGATGAGATTGAGATTCAAGTCACCAACCCGCTCAGATATGAGAGAGCCGTGGTCACATCGGCAGTGGCCACCACATCTGGATACAATCTGACCCTTGGCCGTGGGTTGTACAACTTCCAGCCACAAAACGCCATTGTGCGGACTCAATACACTTTCCCCACACTTTACATGGATGCAACGGGATCCAACCGCTCAACACGTTGGCTGGATGACACCAGACACCCTGGGTTGATCTATGAGATGGATCTGACCTTGGTGGAGTTGCCATGGGAAGTGGCTGCTATGCTCTCAGGAGAGTTGGCCACTGGCAATCTCCAGATTGGCTCTGGAGGTCTCTCCATCAATCAGCAGATCTCCAGCACTGACTTTGGATCAAGCACTCAGACCAACCAATCAACTGACTCACACATCAGGACATTTTAGGCATGACCTGGCCAGCCGCTTTCAGATCCAAATTGTACAGTGGTGGTGTGGTGCATCAAGCCTTGCTCTTGGAGTGCTTGATGCCAGCCAATGGCGAGGGAGTGGGAGATGGTGGATGGTTTGCCGCCACTGATCCAAGCCTCTCACCATGGGCAGAGTTGCTGCAAAAGCAAGGGTTTGAGCCTCGATTGGGTAGCACTGGGATCAATCCCCAAACTTGGCAACCCATCGAGGGAGGCTGGTCAGTCACCATCAAAGTGGCTGATGGATTGGTTGAGGGTGAGCAGTACCGGCGCGCCGGCTTGGAGTATGCAGCCAGAGCCTTGAGGAAGGGTGCTCTCCTGAGGTTGAGCATTGGTAAGGTTGGATATTCAAGGTCTGAATACCAAGCACTCAAGATCGGCAGGATTGCACAAGTAAGCAGTGACGGCCATCCCAATCTCCTCAAACTCGAGGTCTGGGATCTGACCACTGGGATCAGAACACGGCTGGCCGCTACCGGTGCCAGTGCTGATGAACGGTCTCAACTCTTCTATGGATCAGCCGGTCAACTTGACACCCTCTCGGCTGACTACACAGTGGGAGACGGATCCATATCCATCACCGGCGCCACCACTGATCGGTTTTTGAGGGAGACTGGAGGCAATGGAGCCGTAAGGATCACACCAGATGTGGGGGATGACTTTTGGCTCACTTTCACGGGTGAGACAACTGGGACTCTGACTGGCCTCTCATCCACCGGCGCCTTTGGCACAACAGCTGGTGATGCAACCACTGGCCGAGCAGTGGGATCAACCGTGCTCCTGGAAGGTCATCCCATTGACATTCTCAGGAAGATCCTGACCTCCACCGGCGCTGGCACCAATGGAAGCTTTGACACCCTCCCAGCCTCTTGGGGGCTTGGTATTCCAAGTGACATGCTCTCAGACTATGGATGGTCACAAGCCAAGAGGATCCTCAGTCTCACGGCTGGATCCTATGACTGGAGGATCTTGCTGGAGACCGAGATCCCAGATCCAGCCGCTTGGATTGTGAGCATCTGGGGATCGGCTGGGATCTGGCTCACCACCAAAGAGGGTCAGTTGGTGCCGAGAATGGCCAGAGAGTTGCACACCGTTGGCTTGGCTCGGCAGTTTGGGGATCTGACTGACTCTGACCTCATTGAAGTGCCAAGCATCTCATGGCATCCAGCCGATGTGCCAGAGGTTTACCACACGGTCAAGGTCATCCACTCAGCTGGCTTTTCATCACACATCTCCAATGTGACCACGCTCCCAGCCAGAGAGGTCATTGAATACAACATCACTGATCAGACCCTCGGTGTGAGCAATGCAGATGACATAGCCAATGAGACTCGGGATCGGCTCAAGGGATGGGGCCACTTTGTGCCAGAGTATGTTGAGGCCACTGTGTATGGTCTCCGATCATATGCCACTGGAGATGTGATCCAGTTGAGCACAGCCGGTGTGAGAGGCCGGCTGACCTTGACGCGGTATGGCTATGAAAACCGCTTGGTCATGGTGGTCAGAGAAGAAATGGACTTGAGTGAAAACGCCACACGGCTGACCTTGGCCACACTGCCGATCAACGTCTCGGAAGACTCCACACAATGAAAAACCGGCCAGCCGGCCGGTCAATAATCTCAACTCATCTGGTGTGGCTATTAGCAGCCTTTTTCCCATGCTTGCACAACTTCAATCCAATAGCTGTCCCTTTTGTTGGCCTCAGCCAAGCACCAGAACTCATAATCTCTCAGATCACATCCAGAGCGTTGGCCATAGTGTGCAAGGCTGCACAACATTTCAAGGTCATCCATGGTGGCCTCAGTGGTGTCAAAGCCGAGCTGGTTAGCGGTTTCGATCAGCATGGTTGTCTCCTGAGTGGGCGGGGTTGGTGTTGGTTGTTGTTGCCGCCCACATTCAGTATGTATCTAACTGCATATGTTGTGCAAGTGTTTCTCTGCAGTTTTCTGCATATATTTGACCAGCCATCATCTTGGCATGGGTTGAACCTCATTGGGTTGGACGCGTCAACAGAAAATGCGGTATACATCAGACATGCCCAAACTTCAGACATTCATTGTGAGGAAGATCCCGGCCAGTTTCCATGGATGGCGTAGCCGTGCACCACTGACTGATCGGCTGAGAGCCAATGCAAAGGCTGAAGACTTCCCAGACTTGGTGGCTGAGGGGATCAGTGGCGCCATATATGTGGAGGCCATCTCTGCATATAGTGGGCGCAATCATGCAGATGGCTCACCAATGC
>Ga0070749_10000423_pt1 | contig 28659 bp, 37 predicted proteins | sample VirMetDEL_Nov_18_FD_75180 | JGI IMG/M metagenome (GOLD analysis project Ga0070749, IMG submission 75180) | Aqueous microbial communities from the Delaware River and Bay under freshwater to marine salinity gradient to study organic matter... | ecosystem: Environmental > Aquatic > Marine >...
TCAATATAAAAGAGAATTAGCGAGAAAATTAGGTTATTAAATGGCAAACTCTGAATTACAAGGAAAATATTGGGAGATAGATGATGAGATGAATAACCATCTTAGTAGAATTTATAATGCCTATCGTGGAGATAAAACTGTTAAGGGGTATAGTAGATTAGAAGGTTTATTGAACAACAGAGAATGTAGTTATGAACAAATGAAAAGGATTAAAAACTTCTTTGACACCTTTGGTGGTTCTAACAAAGATACATCTTATTTACTTAACGGTGGTACCAAAATGAAAAATTGGGTAAATGTGTGTTTAGGTAATGCTAGACAAGATATTAAAGGTAAGAAAAAATCTATGATGAACATAGGTATGGACAACCAATTTCAAAAAGACGGTGGTACTAGAGACCAAGATTCTAGTGGGAAACGTATTAGAACTGATAATATTTCGGTAAACGAAACTATTTATGAAGTAAAGGCGTTTAGTAATTTATTAAATGTTTTTGAGGAAAATAACAAAAAAATTAAAAACTTATAATTATGCCAAATGGAGTAAGTATAGCGGGTATAGGTACATCGGTTGGTGACGTACAAGATATGGGACCTGGTGGTGTTACAAATCAGTTACCTTCTTTAAAACAAACAGCTGACGCTATTAGAGCACAAATAACTTCGTTTAACGAATTTAAAAACGTACCTAACCAAGGATATGGACCACAAAACCCAGCAGCACAATCTGATGGTGATGATGAGGGTAGAGGTGACGCAGGTAATAATACTGTTGGTACTTCTGATGATATATTTAAAAAGAATGAATTATTATATAATTCAGGTAATAAATATAAACCTAACGCTGGATACAACAGTAATAACTACGGAGAACAGTTCTGGTAATATTATGTCACTGGGTATTTACAATACATTAAAGGAACTTATATTAGAGAATGTAAATAGGTCTCGTATAGAGGATGCTATTGATAAAAAACAACGTGTCAGAATCTATTATATGGGTGAAGATGGTGATGTTTCTGGTTATAGAAACATTGAACCTTATGTTTTAGGTTTATCTAAAGCTAACAATCCTATAATTAGAGCTTGGCAAATCAACGGTGTTACTGATACCGAATCACCTATGTGGAAAACTTTTAGGGTTGATAAGATTAGAGATTGGAGACCTTATCCTAACTATTTCTTTGATACACCTAGTGAAAGACCAGAAACTTCATCAGCACCTAATTATAGACAAGATGGTGATGATAGTATGATAACAATTTATAAACAAGCAAGATTCTAATGATGGACCCAAAATTAGCGGCTATACTGAAGAAAGCTAAGGTTATAGACCAAACGGCCAAAAAATACGACACAAACCCAAATAAAGGGAGTTCACAAACGACAGGAGGACTTTATGAGTCTATGGGTGGTGATTATAGTATGCCTACACAATCAACAGGAGGTCTTTACGACGAATTAGGTGTTGGTTCTGAAACTTCGTCTACTGTTGTGGATAGAATGGATGTGAATTCAGAAATGTATGCAACTAGTGTTGAAAACTCTAAACTACCTGACGCTATTAAAGAGGCTATGAAATCAACACCGATACCACAACCTGATGGTTTGGGTACTGGTACTGAATTAGACCCTGAATTGGTAGCCGAAATTAGAGGTACAGGGATGATGACTGAAACTAGACAACCTCAGAGACAAGAACCTGAAATGTATTACGACGATAGTGATGAAAAAGATTTAGATTTCAAACACCCTATACCACAAAAAAGAAGACCTCAACCTAAAAGACAACAAGTAATGAACGAAGAAGTTACTAATGTTAGTTCTATTAGACAAATGATAGCTGAGGAAATAGCTAAAGCTTTACCTATAGTTATTGAGGATTATTTTGATAAAAGGGTTTTAAAAGAAAATGTACAATTTAAAGCTGGAAATACAACTTTTTCAGGGACGGTATCTCCTCTACCAAAAAAGAGGACTAAAAAATAGTATTAAAAAAAAAGTAATTATGGCACAAAAAGGATGTTCATGTAAAGGAAATAAAGGTAAATGTAAAGACAGACCTAAATCAACAAAGTAATTAAAACCCGACACTAGTCGGGTTTTTTTATTTACATAAACAAATTTTTACTCTATATTTTTATAAAAATAAATTCAATGAGTAAAATAAAAGTTTTAGTAGTCCCTTCAGATAGAAGCGGAGTTTCAAAGTTTAGGTCTGTGGACCCACATTTAAAATTACAAGAACTGTATGGTGATGATTTTTTTGTAGATATCGTTACAGCGGGTACAGATAACTTCAATTGGGACGACGACAACTTTATTAAAGGTTTTGATATTGTTCATTTTCATAGAGCTTTACCACAAGTAAAGAACGGCCAATTACAACCAGCATACGGAGAAGATTCAGAAAGAATTTTACAAAAATTTAAAAAACACGGTGTTAAGACGGTTATGGACTTGGATGATTATTGGATGGTTACACCAGACCACCCAGCGTATAACCAATTAAAAAATTCAGGATTAGATAAACATATTATCCACAATATTAAATTGGTGGATTATGTTACAACAACAACAAAAATTTACGCTAAAGAAATTTCTAAACATAACAAAAACGTTGTTGTATTACCAAACTCTGTAGACCCATCAGAAGAACAGTTTCAATCAAAACCTGAACCAACAGATAAAAAATTACGTGTTGGATGGTTAGGTGGTTCTTCTCACTTAGAGGACCTTAAATTAGCCTCAGATAGTGTAGGTCAATTTTTAAGTAAACATAAAGAAGATACACAATTTGTTTTATGTGGTTTTGACCTTAGAGGTAATATTGTAGAACAAGACCCACAAACGGGTCAACAAAAAACTAGAAAAATATTACCACACGAAAGTGTTTGGGTTAGATATGAAGAAATGTTCACATCTAATTATGGTAGGTTAAACCCTGAATATGTTAAAGAATTAAAAGAATATTCAGACCTAACTAACGGTAAAGACCAAAATTATAGAAGAGTTTGGACTAAACCAATCACAACTTACGCTAGTAATTATAATTTATTTGATGTATCTTTAGCTCCCGTTAAAGAACACATATTCAATTATTGTAAATCACAATTAAAAGTTATTGAGGCTGGGTTCCATAAAAAGGCTTTAATAGCTTCAGATTTTGGACCATATCAAATCGATTTGGTTGACGCTTACGAAAGAGGTGGTACGTTTAACGATAAAGGTAACGCGTTCTTAGTTGGTAAACATAAAAACCATAAGGATTGGGGTAAACGTTTAGAGTTATTATATAATAACCCTGATTTAGTTACACAATTAGGTGAAAACCTTTATCAATCGGTACAAAAATACCATATTGATAATGTAACTAAAAATAGGTCAGAATTTTATAAAACATTAGTAGAAGACAAAGAAACAGAAGTTAAAAATTTAATAGAAGAAATAAATGCAATTTAATTTAGAAAAACTACTATATTTTGATATTGAAACTGTAAGCCAGTATCAACACATAGATGAAATACCTAAAAGGTTATTTGATATGTGGTTATCGTATTATGATAATTTCAGAAAAAGAGTAACTGATGAATCTAAAATAGATTCTGAAGCTATGACGGAAAAAGAAATACAACAAGAAGTTTACAGACAAACGGCAGCCTTTTTCCCTGAATTTGGAAAGGTTGCTTGTGTTTCTATGGCCTTCGTGAATAAAGGTAAGGTTAAGTTTGAATCTTTTTACGGTGAAGATGAATTAGATATTTTAAAACAACTTAGAGAAGTTTTTGATAAAATAGACCCATTAGGTTTTGATTTATGTGGTCAAAATATTACAGGTTTTGATATCCCGTTTTTAGGTAAAAGATATTTTATAAACGGACTTAAACCACCAACACTATTCCCTAAACACGACACTAAACCTTGGGAACTTAGAGTTTTAGATACTAAAGATGTTTGGCAATTCGGTAGTAAATGGTCACTAAGTTCATTAGACCTTGTATGTTCTGTTTTAGATATTGATTCACCTAAAAATGGTGATGTTAAAGGTGATAGTGTAACAACTAACTATTGGTCTGGTAAACATGAAGAAATAAAAGAATATTGTGAAAGAGACGTTAAAGCTCTCGTAGATATAATAACAAAATTAAATAATTTAAAATAATGAATAACGATATTACAAAACAACTAGAAGAATTAAAAGAGTTATCTAAAATGGAGTTTTTAGATGGTGAAACTAAATCAGAAATTGAAAGTGCTATTAGTTTAATGGAAAATGTTAGTAGTGAAGGTACTTTAAATGGTGGTACAAAATTACCAATCAAATTTATAAATAAATCATCTAATAGAAACCCTGAATACGCAACAAAAGGTTCAGCTGGTTTTGATTTTAGAGCTTATTTAAATCAACCTGTGGAAATCCCAGGATGTAATAGTGGAGATAATATTAAAATAATCCCAACGGGACTGTATTTTGAGTTGCCTGAGGGATTTGAATTACAAGTTAGACCTAGGAGTGGTATGGCTGCCAAACATGGTATTACAGTCCTTAATTCACCAGGTACGATAGATTCAGATTATAGGGGTGAAATAAACGTTATTCTTATCAATCATAAAATTGAAACTTTCACAATTAACCCTGGTGATAGAATTGCACAAGGTGTTATTGCTTCATGTGTTACAACAAACTTTGCTGAGTTAGTTGAAGTTACAGAAATAAACGAAACTGAAAGAGGTGAAGGTAAATTTGGTTCAACTGGTGTTAAATAATGAAAATACAATTAGATACAATACAAAAAACAATAACCATAGAAGAAGATGTAAATCTTCATGATTTCTATGAACAGATAAATGGTTTATTACCCGGTGGTTTGTGGAGAGAATTTACTCTAAAAGTTACCAAAATAATACAACGGATAGAACCTGTAACACCACACACCCCAATAAACCCTTACCAACCACTAACAACACCACAACCAAACACATACCCAAATTATCCTGACATTTGGTACACAACCAATTCAGGTGATGTTGAACTTAAACAAGGTGTTTTTAATTATAATTTTGAATAATGAGTGTAGTAGCAGTAAAAGTTAAAAAAAATAAAATTATTATCGGAGCTGATAGTATTTTAGTGTCGGGATGGACACAAGAAAAAGATAAGTTAGCCAAACTTAATAAAGTTAATGGTATGGTTATCGGTGATGTGGGTGATGCACAAGAAGGTGCGTTATTCTTAGTTTTTTGTAAAACAAGAAAACCCAGAGAAGCGTCGGTTGAAGCTTTGATTGAATTTATGTCAGAGTTTCAAGATTGGATGAATAATAAAATAGGTGAAACAAAATTAGAGAACCAATACATTATTGTTTTAGAAGGTAAGGCTTTTATGATGGAAGGTTTTTTTATTAAAGAAGTTACAGATTATACGGCTATTGGGGCTGGTATGGATTTTGCGTTATCAGCTTTGTTTTTGGGTAATTCTGTTCAGGATGCTATTAAAGCTTCTTGTCACTTATCTCTTTACTGTGAGGAACCTGTTAATATAATTGAAGTAAATAAATAAATGAAAAACATACTAGTAACAGGTGGAGCCGGGTTTATAGGTTCAAGTTTAATAGAGCATTTAATAAACAAGTATAATAACTTGAATATAACAGTATTGGATAATTATTTTACGGGTAAAGAAAACAATCATTTTATTAGTGATAATATAGAATACGTAAAAGGTGATACTTGGGACTCTAAAGAATTATTGAAAAATAAAAAATTTGATACTGTTTTCCATTTTGGTGAATATTCTAGAATAGTACAATCGTTTAAAGATGTAGAATATGTTATGAAGACTAATTTACACGGTACAACAACTATACTAGAGCTGTGTAGACAATGGGGTGCTAAATTGATTTATTCAGCCAGTAGTTCTAAATTTGGTAATGACGGTAAAGATGAAAATTTAAGTCCATATTCATGGGTTAAATCTAAAATGGTTGAATTAATTAAGAATTATAATAAATGGTATAATTTACAATACGAAATATGTTACTTTTTTAATGTGTATGGACCTAAACAAATCACAACAGGAGACTACTCAACTGTTATAGGAATTTTTGAAAAACAAATGGTGGAAGGTAAACCTATTACTGTGGTATCACCAGGTACCCAGTCTAGAGATTTTACAGATGTTAGAGATGTTGTTAAAGGTGTTGAGAAAACGGTCCACATGAATATGAATCGTGAATGGATGTTACGTTCAGGTATTAACTATAAATTGATTGACGTGGCTGGTATGTTTAGTGATAATGTAAAAATGATTCCTGAAAGAAAGGGTGAAAGATTCACTTCAGAGGAATTTTATAATGATACAGAAGAAGTGTTGGGGTGGAAACCTGAACATACTTTGGAAACATGGATTAAAAATTTAAAAAATGATTAGTATAGTATTTTCAACAAGAGAAGATAACCCTGAATTTAAAGACCACCTTAAAAAAACTACAAAAGGTGAGATAGAAATATTACAATATACTAACAATGGTGAATATTCATTAACCGAGTTATATAATAAGGGTTTAGATGAGTCTAAAAATGATATTGTGGTATTTTGTCATGATGACATTATGCTAAAGGATGGTTGGGATAAAAAGGTTTTAAACCATTTTAACTCTACCGATTACGGTGTATTAGGTATGGCCGGAACAACTGATTTAGACGAAAGTGGTCAGTGGTGGAAAGACATGGGTAAAATGGTTGGTATTGTTAAACATACTTCTGAAGGTAAAACATGGGAATCAAAATATTCTAATAATTTTGGTGGTGATGTTGTAGAAACTGTTATGTTAGATGGTTTATTTTTTGTTGTAAATAAAAACAGAATTAAAAAAAGATTTAACGAAGACATTAAAGGTTTCCATTTTTACGACTTTGATTTCACGTTTGGTAATCATTTAGAGGGTGTTAAAGTTGGTGTGATGTTTGATGTTAAAATCACACATAAATCAGTTGGAGCTACAAACGAACAATGGAATCAAAATAGATTACAATTTTGTAATTTATACTCCGACCATTTACCATATAATTTACCAGTTGAATTAAAGTATGATAATAAACCAATAAAACAACTTAAAAAATTACCTAAGGTTAGTGTTATAATACCAACAAAAGGTAATGTGGACTTATTAAAGGATTGTGTTGAATCTATTTTTGAAAAAGATAACTACCCAAATTTAACCGTTTATATAGCCGATACAGGTTCTACTGATGATGAAAAAACAAGAATTAAACAAGAAATAACTAATAGAGATAATGTTATTTTGATTGAGTATGATTATTATAACTTCGCATCAATCAATAATGATGTGGTTAATAATCATATAGATAAAGATACCGAACTGTTACTATTTTGTAATAATGATATAAAGTTAGTTAATGACGCTATATCTAGAATGGTTGATGTTTATAATAAAAATAAAAAGTCTGTTGGTACTATTGGTGCTAGATTACATTTTGGTGATAATAAAATACAACACTCAGGTATTACAGTATTTTTGAACCAACAACCACAAACAAAAGCTTACTTCCCATCTTTAACTCACCACGGAATTAACACTTACCACACCTATCACCAAAACCAAAAAGAGGTTTTAGGTAATACAGGGGCGTTTATGATGATAAATAAAGAATTATTCCAAAACATAGGTGGGTTTATTGAAGAATATAATGAATGTTTTGAAGATGTTCATTTAAATATTGACTGTTTAAGGTTTAATAGGAAAAACATATTTGTTGGTGATGCTGTTTGTTATCATTATGAAAGTCAAACTAGAAATAAGGATGGTGAAAAACAAAAACGTGAATCTGAGGATTATGTTAAAAGAATAATACCTTATATCATAAATAATAAAAAAACGTACAAGTATTTTACTAACGTAAAAGAAGATGTTTTAACACAAATATTAAACAAACAATCAAATGAAATTAGGAGTATCATATAACTTATTTGACGGTGAAGAACTGTTAGAATCATCAATCAAATCAATAAGAGATAATGTAGATTACGTATCAGTAGTTTATCAAACAGTATCTAATTTCGGTAACCCTTGTGATGAGAGTTTAGTACCGTTATTAGAGGATTTAAAATCAAAGGGTCTAATAGATGAACTTTTTGAATATAGACCAAATATAAATAAAGGGGGTCATTATAATGAAATTAGAAAAAGAAACATAGGTTTAACACTTTCTGAGGGTGATGGATGTACTCATCATATGGCCATGGATTCTGATGAATTTTATACTGATGAACAATTTAAACATATGAAGAATGTTATTGAAGATGGTAATTATGATTCATCAGCTTGTCAAATGACGACTTACTATAAAGAACCTATTTACAGGTTAGAACCTAAAGAAGAATATTATGTATCACTACCTTTTAAAATCAAACAAGGTATAGAATACGTCATAGGACATCCATTCCCAGTGTTGGTAGACCCAACTAGAAGAATGGAACCAGGTAAATGTAAAATATTTACTCGTGACGAAATAGAGATGCACCATATGAGTTATGTTAGAAAAAATATACGTAAAAAACTACAGAATTCTTCAGCGTCACCTAACTTTAGAAATATAGACAAGATTGTGGATTACTATCAAAAATGGGAATACCCACAACAAGGTCTTATGGGTGGAGCACCTGATAAATTTTATGATATAGTGGAAGTAGAAAAACAATTCAATACATGGGGTTAAACAAAATTTTTGATAACATATATTGTATAAACCTAAAACATAGGTTAGATAGATGGGAAAATTGTTCTAACCAGTTTGAATCTTTTGGGATAAAAGTTGAAAGGTTTGACGCTGTTAATGGTAATGAGTTTGCACCCGATGGTGTGAATGGTTTATTACCTGGTGAAGTGGGTGTTATTAGAAGTAATTATAATGTTATAAAAGACGCTAAAGAGAAAGGCTATAAGAAGATTGTAATATTTGAGGATGACGTTGAGTTATGTGATGATTTTATCGATAGATTTAATCTACATTATGAAAGTACCCCTGAGGATTGGAGATTCTTATATATGGGTGGAAATCATGTGGGTGGGTTAATCCACGTCAATGATAAAGTTTCTAAAATTAGACATAGCTACGCCATTCACGCCGTATGTATTCATGAAGAGTTATACGACCACATATTAAATATGTTGAAAGAAGAGAGGGTACAAGTAGATGTTACTTATGCTCAATTACAAAAAGTATTCCCTAGTTATGTTTTTAGACCACATTTAGCTTGGCAAAAAGATGGTCATTCTGACATACAAGGTGGATATATGAACTATGATTTTTTAAAGAAATGATTACAACGTATTTACAAGGTGGATTAGGCAATCAAATGTTTCAAATAGCGGCGACATACGCTCACGCTAAAAAACATGGTGATGAAGCTGTATTTGATTTAAATAATTCACATACACCACACCAAGGTGAAAATTCATCCAAATATAGAGGTAGATTATTTAAATTTAAACACACGGATAATGTTTATGACGTGTGTAATAAACCATTCTCACAACCAGGTCATTCTTATTGTGAAATACCATACGAACCAAACCAACAATTACAAGGATTCTATCAATCAGAAAAATTCTTTTTAAACATAAAAGATGAAATAGTTGAGTTATTTAGAGAAGGTTTAGCTGGTGGTTATTATTTTAATTGGACTAAAATTAACAGTGATTTACATAAATTAAAACAAGAACTTAATAAACCTATTGTCGCTATACACATTAGACGAGGTGATTATTTAAAATTCTTAGGTGTTCACGACCCATGCCCAATTAGTTACTATAATCAAGCTATGGAGTTGATGAAAGAAAAAGTCGGGGATTTCCACGCTTACTTCGTATCTGATGATATTGAGTGGTGTAGAGAAATATTTGGCGGTCATGGAAGTTTCTCTAAATATACAGACGAGATTGATGATATGATTTTGATGGTTAATTGTGACCATAATATAATAGCTAATAGTAGTTTTAGTTGGTGGTCGGCTTATCTTAATGAAAATCCTGATAAAGTTGTTATCGGACCTGAGAGATGGTTCGGACCTAGAGGACCACAAGACCAACAAGACATAATACCAAACAATTGGATTAAAGTATAATTATGTTATTAAATTTAAAAAAATTAAAAGAAAAATACAACCTAAATATAAAAGGTGTTTTACATATTGGAGCACACTTTGGGCAAGAGTATTCAACCTATGAGGATATGAATATTAATGATGTAATGTTTTTTGAACCATTACCACACACATTCGAAATGTTAAAAAAGAATGTTGGTGATAAAGCTATATTGGTTAATACAGCTTTAGGTAATACAGTTGGTACAATTAACATGAACGTCGAGTTTAATAACCAAGGACAGTCTAGTTCAATATTAGAACCATCGATACACTTAAGACAATACCCACACATTAAGTTTGAGGATGTTGTTGAGGTGAATATTACTAAGTTAGACACATTTATAGAAGACCACGAAAAATATAACTTCATAAACATCGACGTACAAGGTTACGAGTTAGAGGTTTTTAAAGGTGGTAAGGAGTATCTAAACCATATTGACTACATAATGACAGAAGTTAATAGAGATGAGGTTTATAAGGGTTGTCCTAGGATAGAAGAATTAGATGAGTATTTAGGTGATTACGGATTCCAAAGAGTTGAGACTACTTGGGATGGTGGTACATGGGGTGACGCTTTTTACGTTAAAAATCATGAGAAAGTTTAATATAATAGGTGCACCATTCAGTCACGCACACACATCTACGTGGTGGAAAAAATCTAATATCCTTGAATGGGATTATGGTGGTACGTCTAACGATACCAGTTTTTACGTTGATTATGGTTTGAATGAAATAGATAGTCAGAAACGTGATGGTGAAAAATATGGGTGGATTCTAGAATCCAACTCAATGTTGAATGGGTTGATAGGTAATATAAAGAAAAACCCGAATCAATACTTAGATAAACTGAAGTGTATATTCACTTGTGATGAGGAATTACTATCTATGGATGAGAGGTTTAAGTGGTCACCTGGGTATGGTGTCTCTGTTGAACGTTATGGTGGTGGAGATAAGATTAAATTAATCTCTATGGTTACATCAAATAAACAGATGACCGAACAACAAAGATTTAGGGTAGATTTTGTTAATAAAAATAGGAGTAATATAGACCTTTACGGTAGAGGTTATAAACCTATAGATAATAAGAATATCGGTTTGGATAATTACATGTTTTCTGTAGCTATAGAGAACGCTATCTATGATACCTATTTCACTGAGAAGGTGTTAGATTGTTTTGCTACTAAGACAATACCGTTGTATATGGGTAGTAGAGGTATTAATAAATTCTTTAATGAGGAGGGTATTATTTTCCTAGAAGATATTAACTACGACATAACAAACATAACAGAAAAAGATTACAATGACCGATTGGAATATGTTGATGATAACTTTAATAGGGTTAAAGAGTTTGACATATTAGACGATTGGATTTATAAAACATACATAGAAGATGAACAAAATACCGAAAAAGATACACTTGATATGGTTAGGGAGTGAAAGACCTTCTAGATTTGATTACTTAGTGAATGAAATCAAAAGAATTAATGACGACTATGAGGTTGTTGAATGGTTGGATGATACTATAGATTTCGAATTAAGAAACCAAAAATTATTCGACGAAACTGAAAATTTAGGTGCTAAATCTGACATACTGAGATTTGAGTTATTGTATAAATACGGTGGTATTTATATGGATTATGATTTCCTACAAATTAAGAAATTCGATTCTCTTTTAAATTATGAATTTTTCGCTGGAACAAATAATGACTGTCCGAATGAGGTTTGGAATAGTATTGTCGGTGCTACTGAAGGTAACGAGATATGTGAAAAGTTCTTAGAGGGTCTAAAAGATGTACAACCGTTGAAGAAGATGGAGATTGATAGGATAATGGCTGAAACTGGACCATATTACTTAACAGACTTAGTTAACAACAACGAATGGTCGTGTAATTATAAAGTTTTAGTTGGTGATGGTTTCTTCGCTTTCCCAGCTACCGAAAGATATAGGATAAGAAGTTTGTCACAGGACAACATCAATTATATAAAATCTTTTGTAACTGATAATACCTACTGTTTACACTTATTCACAACGACATGGCAATAAACAACATATATGAAATACCTGAAACGTTCCTAACTAGAACAAACCACGAATACCCACCAAATAATAAAATGGTTTTCGAAGAGTATTTCTTTGATAGATTTAATGAAATTAATCCTGATGTTGATAGGACGTATCTACCAATACAATGGACTAGTTTTTACATCTCTAGAGATTACGTTAATCATAGTATACAGGACCTACAAGAGTTTATTGATACATTACCCAGAAATAAAAAATATTTCACTATTGTACAATGGGATGATGGTATTTTAGATGTTGCTAGACCTTTTGATAAAGGTAAACCTGTTTTAAATTTAGATGGTTTAGATATTATAAAATTTTCTAGTGGTGGCGTGGGTGACTACCCAATTCCGTTAATAAACCAACCACACGAAATGGTCACCAAGGATAGAGACATATTCTCATCATTTGTTGGACGTATGACACACCCATTAAGACAATCGTTAGCTAAACATACACAAAATAAACCAGGTTACTTCGTTAAGGGTTTATTAGGATTTCCACAATTTAAAGATGTAATGGAGAGGAGTGTTTTCGCGTTATGTCCTAGGGGTTATGGTAGGTCATCTTTTAGAATAAACGAAGCTCTTAATTTAGGAGCTATACCTGTTTATGTTTATGACGAACCATGGATACCGTTTAAAGATGAAATAGATTTCACTGAATATGGTGTGTTGGTGCCAAGTCATGAGATGGGTAATATTGATAAAATTTTAAAATCTTTCACGGATGAGGACATTAGTAAAATGAGGGAGAAAGGTCGTGAAGTTTATGATAATTATTATAAGTACGAAAGTTGTTTCGATAAAATAATTGAAAAGGTTAACACATGGAAAAAATAAATAAAAAATGTTATCTGTATTTCCATCAAGGATGGACTGATATAGTTAACCAATTGTCATTAATCACTTATTACTCCGAAAGATATAACAAAGTTTATTGTGTTATGAGGAGTGACGCTAGACCTTTAGTAGATTTCTATGTTAGGTCTATAGATAATGTAGAAATGTTATATTCTAGGTATGTGGGTCTTAATAACTGTAACTTTGATGCTGGAATACTAAAGGACCCTAATGGTGTTATAAACTTCCACGGTTTATTCGATAGACACCGTACCGATTTCGTTAAACAATGTGATGATTTACCGAAACCTAAGTTTTTCGTAAATAGGTTCTACGAATGTTACGGTATAGACTACATGGAAAGAGTGAATAGTTTCTCCATTGAAAGAGACACACCAACCGAAGATGGTATCTACAACAAATTTATTGAATCACATGGTGATGATTATATTTTATACCACTATAGTGAAAATTCCCAAAACAATACGACTATGGAACCTTCTACACTTAAATTATTGAGTGATGTTGTTAAATTGGATAGGGCGGTTAATTTAGACGGTATTAGTAATGTGTTTTTCGATTATATTAAAGTTTTACAAAACGCTAAAGAAATACATTTAATGGATTCTGTTTGGGCTTCAGTAGTTTACCAAATAGATTCAAGGTATGGGTTATTTAAAGACATACCAATAACAGTTTATTGTTTGAGGGGGTATCAAGATATGTTCACCCAACCTCTACAATTGGAAAATTGGACTATTTTATAATGGGGAGAGTTGTATATAATATAGAGAATAGACACCACTTATATATGTACCATTGGTTTATTTATATGTTGGGTGGGTTAAATTTTATTAATGATAATTCGGATAAAATATATATAAATTTCGATAATGGAACACCAGGTCATTCATATACTTGGGGTAATGGTAGTTTAACCGAATTTCTAGGATTCCATAAAGAAAGTTTAGATTTAATTAAACATAAATTTGAGGTTGTGGATGGTTTTAATAGTGATGATACTATAATAAGACACCATGGTTCACCTAATTGGTCTGTTGGATATTTGAAAGACTATAAGAACGGTAACTTACGTAGTGTATATAGGTTCCTTAAAGAATTAATGTTAGTGGAAATAAACGATTCTGACGTAAAAAAATATGGTGGTAAAAAGTTCTATATATCTAGGAATAAATCACATAAGTTAGCTGGGAATAACGGTATTAAAAGACGACAAATATTAAACAGTGATGAACTCGAAACTAAACTAGAAGAACGTGGCTTTGATACGATATATTTGGAGGACTACGATGTTGTAGAAAAGATTAAATTATTTACATTATCAGATACGATAATATCACCTAATAGTGCAGGACTATTGTTCTCGATATTCTCAAAACCAACAACTAAGATTGTTGAGATAAACGTGGGTCAAATGAATTTCGCTCCTGTGATGATTAATGGTTATAGGGATATATGTGAAACTTTTGGTGTGGAGTACCATTTCTTTGAGTCAGATAAAGTTGATGAGTTTGATAACTCTAATGTCGATATTAATAAATTTATAATTGACATGTGTGATTTAGGTGTGTTAGATGGTAACTTATAATAATATACAGTTAGTACACGTAGAGAATGGTCTCGATATTAACTATAACTTAGTAGAAACCGATAAAGAGGTTTTGTTCGCCTTTAAGGACGGTAATTTAATTAACGGGTTAACCCATAGTTGTGATATAGAACCAATAAAGAGTAATATGGAAATTTTAGATACTAAAGATATTAAATACATCAAAGAGTCGTCATTCCTATACTACTCCTCAAGTTACCAAAGAAGTTTCACTCACTACATGACACAATGCTTACCCAAATTAAATGTGTATACTGAAGACATGTTATTGGTTGTGCCCAAATCAACGTATAATAATTTATGTAAGGAAATATTAGATTTAATGGGTATAAGTAGAGTTTTAGTACTAGAACCCAACACAACATACATATTTAATAAATTACATACATTACCACACCATAGTGGTGAGTGGCATGCTGACTTAAATAACCAACATAGTGTTGACGTGTTTAATAAACTTAGAAATAAATTAAACATATCACCGAGTATAGACCCTAAAAGAAAAGTTTATCTAAGACGTGACTATATACCTAATAAGGAGTTTAATAACGGTGAGGTTGGTTCGTCTAGGAAAATACTGAACGAGGATGAATTGATTAATACATTAGAGTCTAAGGGTTTTGAAATTATCACTTTAGGTACTAAGACGTTAAACGATAAAAGTGTACTTTTAAAGGATGTTGACGTATTAATTACTCAGTTAGGTGCTAACTGTATGAATTTATTCTTGAGTAATGGTCCTAATAAACTTCTACTGTTATCCAATGATAAACCAATATGGGATAAGTACTATGTTGGGTTATGTTCACAACTTAACGGTAGAAATATAAGTCATAACCTCTTAACATATAAGGGTGATGGTAGTAAAGGTGACCCTAAGAATATTTGGAATAACCCTTTTTCCGTGAGTGTTGGGGATGTACTTAATTATTTAAACAAATGAGAGTAGCTTTATTAATATCTGGGTATTTGAGGTCGATTAGTACTAATCTACCCACTATAAAAGATAGAATTCTAGATAGGTTCGAACATGTTGACGTGTATCTGCACACAACTAATAATGAAAGTATGGAGGATAGATACATTAACAACATTACTACAGACGATATTAAACATCTGACAGATGTATTACAACCAATATCAATTATATCAGAACCAAATATAGAATGTTCTAGTGATAAAAAAACTAACGACACAATAAACTCTTGGTTAAAGTATTACAAATTAAACCAACTTAAATGTGATAATGAGTCTGAGTTTGGTGAGTATGATTTGGTGATTAAATATAGACCTGACATTAATCTAAATTACGACATACCAAAAGATATGGGTAACTCTATTCATATACCTAAAGATAGTAAAGTTGATAAGTCTAAATTAAGTAATCCTGATGATGATTATGTGTGTGATATCTTAGCTTACGGTAGTAGTAAGTTAATGGATAGTTACTTCTCCATGTATGAAAATATAGATGATTTGATTAGTACCCACGGTCACGTATCGGAAACTTTATTATATCATCACCTAAATAATGAGAATATAAAATACGAAGAGATTGACATTGATTACAGTGTAATATTATCTTCGTGTAATGTATTTGCGATAGCTGGTGATTCTGGTTCGGGTAAGACAACTCTAGGTTCTATACTTAAAAAGTTTTTCTCGGATTCATTAATGTTAGAATGTGATAGATATCATAAGTGGGAGAGAGGTGATAATAATTGGAATCGTTTAACACATTTAAACCCTGAGGCTAATTATTTAACTAAAATGAATGAGGATATCTTCGACCTTAAAATAGGTAAAGATATCTATCAAGTTGATTATGACCATAAGACTGGTAAATTCACCGATAAGAAATTAATAAAATCCGATTCTGAAAATATAATTGTTTGTGGTTTACATAGTTTATACGACTATAACAATCTATACGATTTAAAAATATTCATAGATACAGATAGTGAATTAACAAGGAAATGGAAAATTAAACGTGATGTAACAGAACGAGGTCATACTCTAGAAAAAGTGTTAAATCAAATTGAATCTAGAAAATCAGATTTCGAGGAATACATATTACCACAAAAAGACAAATCAGACTTAATTATACAGTTTTATGAAAGTGATGGGTTATCCTTGAGACTAGGTATAAGTAAAAAATTCGATATAGATAAATTAAACACATTACTGAAGTCTAAAGGTATGATTTATGATATTACGGATGACCCTAACTTTGTGGTATTAGATTTTAAAAAATATACAGAATTAAACCTGTGGAAAGATACAATAGTATTAGAAAATTACTATAATTATATAGTATTTGTGATATTAAATTTAATATGAGAATAGCGTTATTAATTTCAGGGAGAGCAACAAGTTACGAAAAATGTCTATTACCAATTCTAGAACAAGAAGACGGGATTGAGGTTGACTTGTTTATGGCTATAAACAATAATGAGTGTGAGTATTTCGATGTGATGAGGGATAGATTAAAAAAATGGTTAGTTTATTGTGACATTAAAGAATTCGAATATCCTGAGGAAACCGTATGGAATAATAAGTCAACCGATAAATACCAAAAGGTAGGTGACAAGTTCATACCTTATAACGCACTATCAATGTTTTATCACGATAATAAAGCCTTTAATCAAGCGACTAAATATGCTGATGAAAATGGTTTTGAATATGATTATTATTTAAAGTATAGGTCAGACATAAACGACTCTAAATTACCTAAAATGACAGAATTAGATAATAATACTGTTTATTGTGCTAGACCATTGGCAATTTTTAAAAGTAGAGGTATACATAAACGAGATTGGGTTAGTGACGCTATAGCTTTTGGTAAGAGGGTCCCTATGTCCGTCTATTGTAACACTTACAGTTTTGTTATCGATATAAACAAAAAACTCAACAATAACTATTATATAGGTTATGAAGATTCACTTACCGATTGTTTAATAGAGGGTGGTGTTAATTATGAGTATGTTAGCATACCTTACAGTTTAGACTTTAATAGAAGAATGTTTGATAAATATTTGACTTATAGACATAATGACGGTAAAGGGTCAATACAAAGGGAAGTGGGTTGTAGTGATTGTAAGGATGATAGTGGTGGTTTAGTTAATTACGATATAACCAAAACAAAAGACACTAAAGATATAATGATAAAAAAACGAATTAGATAAAGCAGTTTTTATAAAAGAATGATTATGAATAACAAAAAACATACAATTGTTGATATAACAAACAACAATAATAAAAACAACCCAACAGATGACATCTATAAAAGTTTCAACGACCTAATGTTCTCAACGGACACTAAGTTATTAGGTAAGTTATTACATAGATTCGAACATTTTATGAACGTGAAGGATTTACCTGGTGATATTGTTGAATTGGGAGTATTTAAAGGGTCAGGGATGGCGACATTCACAAAGTTCATTGATATCTACGCCCCTAACTCTAACAAGAAGGTAATTGGTTTCGATATTTTTGACACATTCGAAGCTGATAAAGTTTTAGACAAGGATAGTGATTTAGATAAAGAAACTATGGAGATTGTTTATAATAGAGTAGACACAAATGAACTATCGTTAGAATCTGTTAAGAGTAGATTGGAGGGTACGGGTATTTCCGACGATAAATACCAACTAGTAAAAGGTGATGTCGAAACTTCTATATTAAAATTTTTAGACGAAAACCCTGGATTTAGAATATCAATGTTATATATCGATGTTGACTTAGATAGACCAACATATTATGGGTTAAAACATTTATGGGATAGAATTTTACCAGGTGGTGTTATTTTATTTGATGAGTATGAATACCATAAATTTACTGAAAGTAATGGTGTTGAGAAATTCTTCAAAGAGACAGGTATTGATTTTAATTTAAAGAGTACTGATTGGATTGCACCTACAGCTTTCATGTATAAAAAAGGTTTTTAATATGGATGATTTAACTGTACATAAATTACTAAACTTATCATCACATGTTAGTAAATATTGTGTTGGTATGGAAGGTAATATTTCAGGTAAATACGAGGATAGAATCTTAATAAAAGCTAGTGGTACTAAATTAAGTACACTAAGTCGTAATGATTTAGTTGAATACGATTTCTTTGGTGAACAAAAATCATCGTTAGATAAAAAAGGTAGTATGGAGTTATCTTTCCATACATACCTACTTGGTTTCGAAGGGATAAATTTCGTATCACACACCCACCCAACCAATGTATTGAAGGTATTGTGTAGTCATGAGGGGTACGCTTTTGCCAATAGAAGAATATTCCCCGACCAAGTTATTTTTAACGGTAAAAAATCTTGTCTAGTACCATACGCTAAACCAGGTGATGAATTAACTAAAAAAATAAAGAAACATGTTAATTCTTTCATGGAAAAAGAGGGTTATTTACCTAGGTTAATCTTACTAGAAAACCATGGTATTATTTGTTGTGGTAATACGGTAGAAGAATGTGTTATCATGACGGAAATATGTGATAAATCAGCCGAGATTTGGGTAGGTTCAAAATCACTAAGTGATGTTAAGTTTTTAACAGATGAACAAGTGAATGAATTAGTCGAGGATAAGAATGAAAAGTATAGAAAAGAGTTATTAAAATGAAAGTAATATACGTTGATGTCGATGAGACTATTTGTGAGACACCACAACCTAGAAACTACTTTAACGCGAAACCAATAAAAAAGAACATAGAGAAAATTAATAAACTATATGATGAAGGTCACACTATAGTTTATTGGACAGCACGTGGAAGTAGGACCCAAATAAATTGGTACGAATTAACCAAAAAACAATTAATAGAATGGGGTGCTAAGCACCACGAGTTAAACGTAACTAAACCTTATTACGATTTGTTTATCGATGACAAAACGTTAAGAATAGAGGAAATATGAAATTAATATCACATAGAGGAAATATTGTTGGACCTAATCCGTCTAGAGAAAACACACCATCATATATTGATACAGCCATATCGTCAGGTTACGAGGTAGAGGTTGACATCAATTATATCGACGGTAAGTTCTACTTAGGTCACGACACACCTGATTATGAAATCACAGAAAAATGGATGGAACTTAGAAAGAAAAGTGTTTGGTTCCACTGTAAGAATGTAGAGGCAGCTTCTAGATTAGGTGAATTAGATAAAGGTTTTATGTTCTTTTGTCACACCTCAGACGATTTCGTACTTACTAGTACAAACCACATATGGGTACATAATTTAGACATGGCCTTAGACACACAATGTATTATACCATTACTTAGTGATACGGATGTTCGTAATTATAAAGGTGAAATTGTTTACGGTGTATGCACCGACTACATGTCTTTAGCTGAATTTGATTTAAAACAAAAAGGGTTATATAAGTGATTTAAGTGACCCCAAATCTAAAGTCCAACACGAGTTCAGACCATTATCTAATCTTTCACAATCACTCTTCTTTAATTCGGTGATATCGAACTCATTTTGTGAATTCCATCCTGATACTTTTTCTTTAGTGTATTTCACGTTCACCGTAGACTTCCCAACCTCACAAATTTCACCAACAATATCGTTAGATTTTATTCTCATGAAGTTTTTAAACTCACCTTCTTCAGTGTGTTTAGTATCGTTGAATAGTGTGTTATCTACTTGATTTAGGCTATATATGAATCTAGAATTCACATCTAGGAATGTCGGTGAAACTAACGTTAATAGTTTGGTTTCTTTAGGTGAGAATAACACGTTACATAATCCACCACCAATAGAACCAACAACATATTCAGCGTTACTAAACAGGTCTAGTTTTTCTAGTGTTGTTAGATTCTCAGTGAACACCTCAGTAAAACCTTTAGTTACTAGATAATCAACAACCTCATCCTCAACCTCTAACTTACGTCTGTTGGTGTAATTGGTTCCGATATTACTAAAATCATTATGTAACCAAGTACGTCTAGAGATGTATATTTTCTTACCGAAGTTATTTGTGAACTTATCTTTATGGTCCTCAATTAACCCTCGAAACAATTCGTAAACTTCTTTTCTTGGTGGTTTGTTTGAGTCGTTATCGTGTGTAAATGAACTAGATGTGTAAACATGTTTATACCGTGTATTACCGTCAACCATTAGAATATCTTCTTTTGTTATTCCAAACAATTCCAAAAATTCAGTAACAAACCTATAGAATTCTGTGGCTTGTGGGTTTGGGTAATTCATTAATAGTTTAACAGAACTATCAAACCCCTTAATCTTATTATATGTGATTAAATATGGTAATGTGTCATACACGAAATGGAAATAATTATCAGTATTGTATACGAAAAAGAAAACAGGTGTGACCTCAATCTTTAAAATCTCAGTAAACCTAATGTCACCCTCGTGTGATAAATTACCTAATGACATTGTTTTTTCCCTAATGACCCTGTATGTTTCATTATCTAAATGTGAGTGAGCCATAATGTTAGGGTAGAATAAATTATCACCAACAAATTGTACGTCATGTAGTGACGAAATCAAAATATCCCTATCATTCTCATCTTTATCTAACCAAACACTAACAGTATTTTTATCGTAGGAACCTCTCAACGAAGGACTCTTATCTAAGTCTGTAATTTCTCTAATACACATATTTACATTTTTATTAAATATAGATACTATTAAAGAAAAATAAATGGATAAAAACATACAACTAATAATACCAATGTCAGGTATAGGTCGTCGATTTTTAGAGGCTGGTTACACAGACCCTAAACCACTTATTGAAGTGGACGGTAAACCTATAATAAAACATGTTGTCGAGTTATTTCCAGGTGTTACTGATGTTACGTTTATCTGTAATGAAATTCATATGGATAGAATAGAATCGACTGGAGTTTTAATAGAAGCGACACCAATATATGACACATGTAAGATACATTGGGTTTCTAATGATAATCGTAAAGGCCCTGTGGAAGCTGTTAGTCAAATCTTTAACTCAATAGACGATGACAGGGAAGTAATTGTTAGTTATTGTGACTACGGAACGTCTTGGGATTTTGAGGAGTTCTTAAGAGATGTGAGAACTAAAGACGTGGACGGGGCAATACCAGCATACATAGGGTTTCACCCACATATGTTAGGTTCGGATAATTACGCATTCTGTAAACTAGATGATGAAGGTTATTTGGAACAAATAAAGGAAAAGGAACCTTTTACGGATAATAAAATGGAAGAATATGCCTCTAATGGTACATACTACTATAAGAGTGGTAGTATCATGAAAAAATACTTTCAATATTTAATAGACAGAGATATATCCCTCAATGGTGAGTATTATTGTAGTTTGACATATAATCAAATGGTGGAAGACGGTTTAAAGGTTAGTATTTTCGAAATTGATAAAATGTTACAATGGGGTACCCCTTACGATTTAGAGATATATCGAGGATGGTCAAATTTCTTCAAAAGACCTAAGATGTTAGAAATAGAATGTCCTAAGGATACGACATTAATATTACCTATGGCAGGTAATGGTAGTAGATTCAGTAAAGAAGGTTATGTATTACCTAAACCATTAATACCTGTCGATGGTGTCCCCATGATTATTAAAGCTGTTAACGATTTACCTAAATGTGAAAATAACGTGTTTATTGTTAGGAACGAACATGTAAACGTTAACGATAGTGGGTTAAGTGTTGATAAAACGTTAAAAGAGGAATACCCAAATACCACGATTATAGGGATTGATGGTGTCACTGAAGGCCAAGCTTGTACATGTGAGATTGGGGTAAGAGGTATTGATTTAGAGAAACCTATCTTAATATCAGCTTGTGATAATGGGATTTATTATGATACTGAAAAGTGTAAAGAAATGTTGAATGATGTGTCAATAGATGTACTTGTTTGGTCGTTTAGAAATAACCAAACAAGTAAGGTAAACCCAAACTCTTACGCTTGGTTAGATGTTGACGGAGATGATAATATAAAACATGTTTCTTGTAAAAAATTTATTTACGATAACCCATTAAAAACTCACGCAATAATAGGTACTATGTTTTTTAGAAAAGCAAAATATTTTTTAGATGGATTACATAAGAATTACGAAGAGGGTATTAGGACTAACGGTGAGTTTTATGTTGATGACGTACTAAATCAAAACATAAAAAATGGTTTAACTGTTAAGGTTTTTGAAGTTAATCATTACATATGTTGGGGTTCTCCTGACGATTTAAAAACCTATAATTATTGGAACCAATACTTCAAAAAATAATGTATGTAATAAAACAGTACGGACTAGAACGTACAGGTACTAACTATATTAAAGGTTTATTGGATATAAACATAAAAGATTGTCGAGTTTTAGGTAATTTATTCGGACTTAAACATGAACCATTCAACCCTAAAGATATTGAAACTAAATTAGATAAAAATTACCATCCGAAAAAGGATGATGAGTTAGATTTTGGTAAGTATGTTGATATATCAGACAGAGAGTTAGAAATAGTTAAAGATTTAATAAGGAATGGTGAAGTTAAATACTTGGTAATGATTAAGGACCCATATAGTTGGGTTAGTAGTTATAACGATTGTCATTGGTTAGCACCTAAACACGGATTTGAGTATGGTCCTATAAGTTTACCTAAAGTTAAAAGTTATATGGGTAGGTGGAATAGCGTTTACAATAATTGGGTTAATACTTTACCTTCCGATAAAACGTTGTTTATTAGTTATGAGGATTTAATAATAGACCCACAAAAGGTTATTGAGGGGATATGTTCGGAGTTTAATTTGACGATGTCGGGTGAATTCAAAAATATTAAAAATAATATGGGTATGACAGCTGACATACACGGTTCTAGAAATACTGAAAATTGGGATTTCAGTGTTAAAAAACAATATTACCTAACCAAGGAATATATGGATAGGTTAACTGATGAAATGAAAGATTATATTAAGAATAATACGGATAATAAAATATTAGAAAAAATCACTTTATACAATGAAGGTATTGATAACAGGAATTAATGGACAAGACGGTTCGTATTTAGCAGAATTACTATTAGAGAAAGGGTATGATGTGTGGGGTACGGTAAAAAGAAATTCAGTATCAGAAACACAGTCAACTAGGATTGAACATCTAAGGTCGACAGGTAAAATCAATTTAGAATACGCTGATTTAACCGATATGGCGTCACTAGTAAGGGTATTACAAAAAGTACAACCCGATGAGATTTATAATTTAGCAGCACAATCACATGTAAGAGTTAGTTTCGACCAACCTATTTACACAGCCAACGCGACAGGTTTAGGGACACTTAACTTATTGGAAGCTTGTAGAATGGTATCACCTGACTCCAAGATATATCAAGCATCATCATCTGAGATGTTTGGTAATTCGATAGATGAGGATGGGTTTCAAAGAGAAACAACACCGTTAAATCCCGTATCACCGTATGGTTGTGCCAAAGTATTTTCATACAACATCTGTAGAAATTATAGAAATGCTTATGGTATGAAAATATGGAATGGTATTCTTTTTAATCACGAATCACCTAGAAGAGGAACTAATTTTGTGACTAATAAGGTTGTTAAAGCCGCGGTTAGAATTAAGTTAGGTTTACAAGAAAAACTACACTTAGGTAATTTATCCGCGACAAGAGATTGGGGTCACGCTAAAGATTACGTTAAGGCGATGTGGATGATGTTACAAACAGACACCCCAACAGATTATGTATGTGCAACGGGTATATCACATTCTGTTAGAGATTTGTGTGAATACACATTTAACAGATTAGGTTTAAACTATAACGATTATGTTGTGGTTGATGAGAAACACATGAGAGCTGAAGAATTAGATGATTTAAGAGGTGACTCTTCTAAAATGAGAAAAGAATTAGGATGGAAACCTGAGTACACATTTGAAACTATGTTGGATGAAATGATTAATTATTGGTTAGATTATTATGACGGTTCTGAGTTTGAATTAGGTATCCCTTCGGAGGTTTTTAAAACTATGGGTAAAAATGAGTAAAACATTAATAACCGGTGGTAATGGTCTAGTAGGGTCACAATTTATAGGAGATAATTATATTAGAATTTGTTCTGATAAATGTGATTTAAGAAATACTAATAACACAGAACATACATTTTGGGAAATTCATAAAGATTTGGACGGTGTTATACATACAGCGGCTAAAGTTGGTGGTGTTGGTGGTAATATGAATTATAAGGGTGAATTCTTTTATGATAACATAATGATTAATACTAATGTCATTGAATCTTGTAGGAAATTCGGTATCGAAAAACTGGTATGCTTTTTATCAACATGTGTTTTCCCTGATAATGTAGAATATCCACTTACAGAAAAAAAAATACATTTAGGTCCTCCACACACATCAAACGATGCGTACGCCTATTCTAAACGTATGGCTGACATACAAATAAGAGCGTATAGGGAACAATACGGTTTGAATTACAAATCGGTAATTCCAACAAATATATATGGACCTAACGACAATTTCGATTTAGATAATGGACATGTTATTCCATCATTAATACACAAATGTTTTTTAGCTAGAGAGAATAACACAGATTTTACTGTATGGGGTAGTGGTAGACCATTAAGGGAATTTATTTTTAGTAAGGATGTTGTTGAATTAACTGAATGGGTTCTACATAACTATAACGAAGATGAACCTATAATTCTATCGACATCGGATGAAGTGTCTATTAAAGATGTCGTTGACATTATTGTGGAATTACTTAATTTTAAAGGTAAGGTTATATTCGACACATCAAAACCTGAAGGTCAGTTTAGAAAACCTAGTGATAATAGTAAAATAAAAAATTATCTACCAGATTTTAAATTTAATCCACTATATAATGGATTAAAAGAGACGATTGAGTGGTTCGAATCAAATTACCCTAATATTAGAAAATAAATATAAATGAGTAAAAACAGAAGAAGAAATAAACAACTTTCACCTGAAGAAATGAGGGAGATTGAGGAATTTGTTTATAGTAAAAACATAGAAGAAGATAAATTCCTTAAATCACTTACAGTGAACACTAAGTGTAGGAATGAGAACCAAAAATTATTGGTTAAATCTATTAAAGAAAATGAAATAACTATTGTATCAGGTTTACCTGGTACCGGTAAAACATTCTTGGCTTGTGCTGAAGCACTTAAATTAATAAAATCTAGACCTAAATATAAAAAGGTTTTATTGGTTAAATCAGTAACACAATTACCAGGTGAAGAATTAGGTTTTTTACCCGGTGATTTATCAGAAAAATTAGACCCTTATATGATTTCATATATTGATAACTTTGAGAAAATAATCGGAGAGTCTATGACTAGAAAATTAAGAGAGTTAGGGTTAATTAAAATACAACCACTAGCATTTGTTAGAGGTCGTAGTATTGATAATACGATTATTATTGTTGATGAGGCACAAAATATATCAATACAAAATATGAGAACATTAATGACGCGTATTGGTGATAACTCTAAGATGGTTATTTTAGGTGACGTTAAACAAAAAGATATTAAGAAAAAATCAGATAGTTCCTTGGAAGTTGTTATAAACAGATTTAAAGACATTGAAGGTTTTGGGTGTGTTGAACTTAGAGACCCTGATGATGTGGTTAGAAACCCAATTATAAAAGTTATTGAATCAACTTTTGATGAAATAGATGAGGGTATAACAACAAATAAAGGTTTATTAAAAGGGTGATTGTAAAACATAACCAAAAAATAACCAAAAAAGATAGGGAAACCTTATTAAATCAAAAATCTAAAGTGATTTGGTTAACTGGTTTATCTGGGTCTGGTAAATCAACATTAGCAAACGAATTAGCACTTAAGTTTCACTCTGATGGTAAATTAACTTATGTTTTGGATGGTGATAATATTAGATTAGGTTTAAATAAAGATTTAGGTTTCTCTGATGTTGATAGGAAAGAGAATATTAGAAGAATTGCTGAAGTATCTAATTTAATGTCAGATACTGGTATTATAGTTATCACAGCTTTCATATCACCATTTATTGAAGAACGTGAAAATGCTAAACAAATTGTTGGTGAAGAAAATTTTGTTGAAATTTATGTTAAATCGGATTTAGAGGTTTGTGAAAAACGTGACCCTAAAGGTTTATATAAAAAAGCTAGAAATGGTGAGATACCCATGTTCACTGGTATAGATTCACCATACGAAGAACCAAAAAACCCTAATATAGTTCTTAGAACTGATAAAATGAGTGTTGATGAGTGTGTTGATTTTATTTATCACGATTTAATTTTTTAATCATGGTTAAAAAATTAAATCATAAAAGACATATAGCTAAAACCATAACATGGAGGATTTTAGGTACACTAGACACGATAATTATTGGTGGGTTGATAATTGGTGATTGGAAAATAGGTTTATCAATTGGTGGTGTTGAGGTTATTAGTAAAATGACTCTTTATTACATTCATGAAAGAGTATGGTATAAATCAAATTTTGGAATTAAAAAAATAGAAAAATGAAAATAGGTATATCAATTAACGGAGTTTTAAGAGACTACTTTGGGCAAATAGAAAAAGTACATACAAAATACTTCCCACCCGAAGATGTAGAGAATGAAGATGGGTCTATTACTGAAGGTGAATCAATTAAAGTTAAAGATTATGACTTAGATAAGTGGATTACGTTCCCGAAGGAAGAGGTTGAACAAACTGAGTTAGAATTTAACCCTGATTTCAGTATGTTAGATAAAACCGATACTCAAGAAACTGAAATTAAATTAGAAAAAAAGGTTGAGGAGGTAACTGTACAAGAATTTATGTACGAAAAATGTACTTTAGAGATTTTTGGTTCTGCTGAAGAAGCTGTACCAAACGCTATCAAAACATTAAACAATTTAATATTAGAATTTCCTGAACACGAATTTATTATTATGAGTCGTGAATTAGGGTTGAGTATACCATCAACATTATTTTTCCTAAGTAAAACATCTAGTCAGTGTCAAAACATAAAATTTGTCACAGACTCTAAGGACCATTGGAAATATGTTGATATGATGGTAACAGACCACCCTGATATTATAAATTCAAAACCAAATGATAAGGTATGTGTTGTGGTTGACAAGGAGTTTAATAGGTTTAAAGATATGAATTCTAACACTAGGATAGAATCTATAAAAGAACTACCGAATATTTTAGAATTACCTTAATAAAACTACACAATAATAAAAATACCACTACATTATAAACATGGAAAATTTATTTGAGATAGCAGGTGAAACATATTATTTTGATTTAGACAAAATAAGTGATTTTATCAGATTGGACAAAGAAGAGGATGATGTTGAGACTCTTTTAAAGATGACTGAACCTGAAGACATGGATGTTGAAAACGAATCCAAGGAAGAACCTGTTATGTTTGAGGAAAGGGGTCAAATGATTGACATAACTAAATGGGAGTTAACAAAGGCTTTAATTGAGACTGTTTTGTCTGAACAAGGCATTGTTGATGAAGCTATGGGTACACAAAAGTTAGGTGAACAACTATCAATACCCTTTAGAATTTCATTTAACACCTTAATAATTAATAAAATACTAAAAAAAGAAGAATAAAATGGATGAAAATCAAGTAAATGTACTTAAAACTGCTCTAGAGAGTATGAACAAAAAAGAATTCAATGTATACTTTTTTGTTATGGACACCAAAGGTAATCCCGTTGCTGGTGTAGCTAACATATATGAACATGTTAAAATTTTGAAAGAATTGGGATATAACGCTAGTATCTTACATGAAAAAAATGATTACACAGCTGTTAGTTGGTTAGGTGAGGAGTATATTAACTTACCACATTATTCAGCAGAATCTAAAGATTTAAGAATTAGTCCACAAGACTTTGTTATTGTACCTGAGGTTTACGCTAATGTAATGGAACAACTATCTAAATTACCAGGTAAAAGAGTTGTATTGTGTCA
>Ga0070749_10000425_pt1 | contig 28602 bp, 37 predicted proteins | sample VirMetDEL_Nov_18_FD_75180 | JGI IMG/M metagenome (GOLD analysis project Ga0070749, IMG submission 75180) | Aqueous microbial communities from the Delaware River and Bay under freshwater to marine salinity gradient to study organic matter... | ecosystem: Environmental > Aquatic > Marine >...
AACCGCCGGGAGTGGATCGTTTACGGAGACGACGACGCGTCGAATGGTTTGGGATTTGTACATCGACGGTTACGAGTCAACTGCGGGCGGGTCTGGCGGCATGATCGTCCATCCCGGCATGGCGGGAGGTATGAGAGGTTAGGCGATGGCCAAAGAGATAATCAAACGAGGCGCAACCTCAAATATCCTCCGCGTATTTTTGCAGGATTCGACGGTCACGACGGGAGCGGGCAAGACCGGCCTCGGCATCTCGTCCACCGGTCTGATCATCTCGACCATCGCGGACGTCGAGGCCACGGCGACGACATACACGGCCGCAGGCTCCACCATCGAGACCGTGACAACGCTCGGCACCTACGCGGCCCCTACGGCCACCAAATGCCGGTTCCGCGAGGTCGATGCGACCAACTTCCCCGGCGTGTACGAGATCCAGATCGCGGATGCGCGATTCGCGGTGTCAAACTCCACCCAGCTCCTGATCTCGGTGCAGGCCACCGGCATTGCGCCGGTATTTGCCGAGTACCAGCTGGTGGCGGTTGACCTTATGGACACGGTGCGCTTCGGGCTCACCGCGCTCCCCAACGTGGCCTCGGGATCGGCTGGCGCGATCATCACCAGCGGCACCGGCACGGCCCAGCTCTCGACCACGAGCGGCAACGTCACGGTCGGCACCAACAACGACAAGACCGGCTACAGCCTGACGCAGGCATTCCCCGCGAACTTCTCCAGCCTGGCCATTACGGCCGGTGGTGCAGTTACCGCTGGGACGGTTTCGGACAAGACGGGATACTCGCTGACGCAGGCGTTCCCGACGAATTTCTCTTCGTTGGCGATTACCGCCGGTGGCATTGTCACCGCCAACACGACGCAACTCGCTGGTCAGACGGTCACCGCCGCGGCGGGCGTCACGTTCCCCAGCTCGGTCTCGAGCCTCACCGCGGCCAACGTCTGGCAGACCGATATCAGCGGATATACGACGGCGGGCTACGCTGGCACGTACCTCAAGGGCGCGGGATCGAGCGGAGACCCGTGGTCCACGGCGATCCCCGGATCGTACGGTGTCGGCACCGCGGGCTACATCGTTGGCAACAATCTCAACGCCTCGATCACGAGCCGGATGGCGTCGTACACCCAGCCGACCGGCTTCCTGACCGCGACGTTCCCCGCCACGGTGGCAAGTACGACCAACATCACCTCCGCGACCGGCATCACGCTGGCGGCGGTGACCCATACCGGCGCGACGATCCCGACGGTGACCACGGTCACCAACGCGGTAACGGCTGGCACCGTATCGGACAAGACGGGCTACAGCCTCTCCGGTTCGCAGACGTTCTCGACCACAGGATCGGTCGGTAGTGTCACGGGCGCGGTTGGATCGGTAACTGGTGCGGTTGGATCGGTCACCGGCAATGTCGGAGGCGACGTCTCCGGCAAGGTGCTGGGCGGTGGCGCATCCTCGATCACGGGCGACGGCGTCCGCGCATCGAGCGTGACCGGAGCGGTCGGATCGGTCACCAGCGCGGTGACGGTCGGGACGATCAACGCCAACGTGATAACCGCGGCCTCCATCGCGACCAATGCGATCGATGCGGACGCGATCGCCGCGGACGCGGTGACGGAGATCCAGTCCGGTCTCTCGACCCTCACCGCGGCGCAGGCGGAAAACGCGGTTTGGAATGCCACCACTGCGTCTCATACGACCGCTGGCACCTATGGTCATTTGATCGTCCGCACCGACGGCACCAACGGCAACGAGGTCAAGCTCACCGCGGCGCACCATATCGCGGCCGATATCCACGAGGTCCAGCCCGGCACGTTTGCCGACGCCGATTGGGCGGCTGGATCGACCTACGCCAAACTGGCTACTCTCATCGAGGCCGATACGCCCTCCGGCTACCGGTACACCACGCAAGCCCTCGAGCAAGCCCCGACCGGCGGTGGCGGTGGTGGCGGGTCCACGACGGTCCGCATGGGGCCGTTCACCATCAAGGCCGACGGCGGTGGGGCTGACCAGCCCCTCGACCTCCAAAAGGGCGCGACGCATGGCATCGACTGCACGTTGGTCGATGGCACCGGGACGGGCGTGGACCTCACCGGAGCGACCCTCTCGGCCAAGGTGTACAACTCGGCCGGGACGCTTGTGGAGACATTGACCGGCACGGCCACCTACGCGGCGGGTGGATCGCTCACCTGGACGATCAGCACCACGACGACCAATACGGCCGGGACCTATACCGCGACGATCACCAGGACGACGGGAGCCTCGGATACGCAGGTGTTCGGCCCGCTCCGCATCTACGTGAGGGACATCTAACATGGCCTCGATCATCAACCTCTACGAGGACCCGCAACAGGTCCAGTATCAGAGCGCTTGGGTTGGCGATTGGCACGTCTACGTCGTGCGCCTGGTCGATGAGCTCGGGTCGCCGATCGACATCACGACCGGAACGCTCGGCGCAACCTATACGGACATTGCGACGGGCTCGGCGTACTCGTTTGGCGGTGGCACGGTCACGCTGACCAAGCAGTACTCCGCTCAAGGCATCGTATCCATCCTCAATCCAGCGGCGTATCCGACGGCTACGACGGTGCGTCTTACGATCTCGTTTACCGTCGGCTCGGTCGTGCGCAGGTTCGGGCCAGTCCAGATACAGGTACTGGCACCGTGAAACAGATCGAGGTCAAGGTCGATACGACCAATCTGGACAAGTACATCGCTCGTTTCGATCGCGTCAATAAGGCCGTATCAAACGCCGCTGGCAATGTCGAGGCGATCGCCAAACAATCGATACTCACGCGGAGCACCCAGTACCGCAAATATAAGCGAGGTAGGAGCCGATACCATTGGTCCTCGGAGCCTGGCCATCCACCAAACTCGGATCGCGGACGTCTCGCCAACAGCATCACGCATCGGCGCACAAGCGACTCCGAGTACGAGGTCAGCGCTGGTGCCAAGTACGCGATCGGATTGGAGATCGGCACCAAGCGGGCCGCGGCGCGACCGTTTATGGGCCCAGCGCTGGACGCCGTCAAGCCGACGCTCGTGGCCGCGCTCAAGGCGATACTAGGGGACTGATATGGCGATCGAGCTTGCAACCATCGACGCGTGGATATACTCCACGCTCAAGGCCGACTCCACATTGTCCGACCTACTTGCGCCAGACAACCTGCCCGCTGGATACCAGCGTGGCATCTACTCGCTCCTGGCACCGGAGATCGATCAGATATCCGGCAAACAGCCAATGACTCCGTTCGTGGTGTTTGCGCCGACGGGCCAGGAGTCCGATCACGTCCTCTGCGGTGCCCGTGACATGGTCCGCTCCACCTATAGGGTCACCGTGTGGGATACTCAGAGTGGGAGTCTCTCGCTTGCGAGGGCGCAAACGATCATGGCGCGCATCGACACGTTGCTGGACCGAGTCAAGGTCACGACGACGACGCCTCCGATCTGGTGCCAGCGCGAAACGCTCGAGCAATCGGTTGACCTCAACAATGGCGGTCGGACGGACGTAGCCGTCACCGCGACGTATACGATCACGACCACGGAGTAACATCATGCCAGTCCCTCTCATCGCCTCCGACGCCACGCTCAAGGTCTCGTTTGGGACCGACGCCCAGCTCGGTGCATCGCCGACTCCGGCCGCTCCGACTACGGCCTACGAGTGCCAGGCCAAGTCGGTCCGCGCCACGGTCCAAAGCTCGACCATCGATATCTCGACACTCTGCTCGACGACCGTTGCGACGCTCGGTACCCGCAAGACGGGCTCGTTGGAGATGGAGGTATACATCGACAAGACCAACGGACCCGTGTTCCAACCCAAGGTCGGCTACCTTGCCAAGGTCGAGCTTGACCTCGACGGAGCCGGTGCCGTTGGTGGCAACAAGATCACCTACAACGGGCTGGTGACGGACGTCGCAATAGCCACCACGCCTGGCGAAGTCTCGACCGAAAACGTCACCATCGCCCTCGGAGCCTTCGGCTTCACCGCGGTTACCTCGTAATAGGTTAGAATCCCTCCATGGGACTCAAAACATTGGACGGGCTGAAGCGAGAGCGACGGCCCGTCCTCGAGGTGGACATCTCGGCATGGACCGGGACCAACGAAGTCGTGCGCTTTTCCGAGCCTCGCGCCGCGGATATGTTCCCGAATTGGGAGCTCAAAAAGCAACTCAAGATCGCATATCCGGAGATGCCGTACGAGATGATCGATCAGGTCATCTTGCTCGGCAAAACCTATATCCTCGACGACACGGACGAGGAGGTCAATCCGACCAAATCGTTCGCGGACCTCGCTCGGAATCACCGGGATGTTTTCATTCACATCATGACCGAGCACTTCCAAGCGTTCCAGCGCGGCGACACGGATGCAGGAGTAGTCGAGGCAAAAAACGACTCGTCGGAGTGATGGGGGAACTACTCTATCACTCCGTCGTCCGACTGGGGCGACATCCGTCCGAGCTCGATCTGACGCTCACGGAAACGTACGACATCATCTGGGCTGGCCGCGAAGCGGAAAAGCTTGAGAACCAGCGCTGGGAAGCGCTGATCAAATCATTGGCGGGACGTGTGCTATGACCATCGCAAAACTCATCGTCAAGCTGGCGGCTGTTGGTGGCGACCAGGTCAAGGCCGAGCTCAAGGGTACCAAGGCCGAGGTCAAGGACACGGCGACCGCCATGACCGTCCTCAAGGATCAGGTCAACGAGGTCCAGATCGGCGGCAAGGGTCTCGTCGATGTGTACTCCGGCGTCTCCGCGACGTTCGCGCGCATGGGCACCACGCTCGGCGCGGCGGCTGGTCTCGCCGGTGGAGCCGCCATAGCCGTCATTGGATTTGGGGCCGCGCTTGGTGGCCTGACGCTCGAGGCCTATAAATTCGCTTGGCAGAGCCGCGGAGCCGGGATCGAATTCGAGTCCATGCAAAGGAGGCTGGAGGGACTCACCGGCTCGGCATCCCGCGCCGCGTCGATCCTTGCGCTTGCCAAGCGCGAGGCCGGGCCGTCCATGTTTACGACCCAACAGCTCGAGCAAGCCTCGGTCATGCTGGCGGCATATGGGCTCAACGTCGAGCGCATCCTTCCGTTGGTGACGCGACTCGGTCAGGCGTTTGGCGCGGATCAGGAGCACATGATGATGTACTCCCGCGCATTCGGCCAGATGGCATCCGGCCGGTTGCCGGAGTCCGAGGTCATGGCGCAGATGGGCATCAGCAAGCGCGACCTCGCGGCCGAGGGCATCAAATTCGACAAGCAGGGCTCCCTGCTCTCCAGCGCCGAGGCGACGATGACGGCTTTCGAGAGGATCATCTACACCAAATTCGACGCGGCTTACAAGGCATCTACGACGACGACCGAGGCTATGCAAGCCTCGATCACAGACAGCTTTGAGCAAATCCAGAGGTCGATGGGCATGGCGGTCAATAATGGCCTCAAGCCGTTTTTGACTACGTTCGGAGACATGATCAAGATCGTCGCGGAGAGCAATTTCGCAAAGCTGTTTGGCGAGGATTTGATGCGGCCTTTGACCGTATTTACCGGCGCGTTCAAGGATGCACGTGTTGCCGTTATCACATTGATGGCGACGATCGCGACAATGGCATCGATTATTCCAACAATGGCCGCGAAGATACTCGAGGACTTCAAAACGATTGCTACCGGTTCCGTGAGCGAAAAGATCGCCGCTTTGGGACGTATGGCAGGTCGCACCAGCCCAATAAATTTGGGATACGAGATGGCGCAGGAATCCGTCAGATTGGGCAATAGATACGCGCTTGGAATGATTGGCGGCGGCGGGCCAAGCGCGGTGGATGAGGCGATGAAACGCAAGCCGTTCCTCCCAAAAGGCGGCGGTGGCGAATTGCCAGAGGACTCCAAGACCAAAAAGCACAAGGCGACCGTGGAGCATCACCTCCAGCGCATCAGCAACAACACGAAAAAGTCCGCTGACCTGCTCGACCTTCGAAACCAGACTATTGGCGGGGGGCGTCTCGCGGCGCTGGGCATCACCGGCGCTGAGCTGGCCTCCTCAGGGATGCGCGTCCGGACGGAGCTCAACAAGGCGCGACCGGTCAGCGGAGATAGCATGGTGACCCGCGGCATCAAGCAAATGATCCAAAACAACATGGGATTTGCTGTCAACGGCGGGCGATCGGTCCCGGTGCGCTGATGTCGAGGCGTGTACGTGTCCTGATCGATGTACCCGAGCCGCGCCCGGTCAAAGGCCGTCTTGCGGTTGGCGCGGATGGAACGACATGGGATTACCGTCCCAACATCACGGCGACGAACGTCTGGATAGACCCGTGCACGTCGACCGCGATGCTGGCACCATTGCCCGTGACGAGCGCCTGGCCAACGACGTTCTCTGGCAATTATGCCCGCCATGCGTACTCCGATTGGACCGGCACAAGCATCGGCTCCTGGAGCGGTTTCCACGTCGGCACCAATACATCCGATACCGCGATCAGGCTTAATTCGGCCAATAGCGATGCGATCAATTTGACGACGGCTTTGCCTCGCAATTGCCCAATGTGGTTTCGGTATTACCGCAACCAGCCGCAGGATTCCGGCGATGGGATTATCCTATCGGCCCGTTTCAATTACGGAGCCTCCGGATCGGCACCGGATAATTTCTCGGTCGAGGTGAAATTCCGCGCGAACGGGTCCATATCCATTTTCAAAAATGGCAACCTTGAGGCCACGTACGACCGGAGCGGATCGAATTTCAGCTCTGCTCGGGCTTACACGTCGATATTCAACCCGGCAAAAAAATGGGTCAACGTGATGATCATCCCGTTTCGGACCCGCGAATTGCTGGTGTGGACCGACAACGGAACCTGTTTCTCCCATACATTCCAGGGACTGGCCTACCCAAACGATCCCGCGGCAAATCCGATTACTCCAGCCGGTACTTTTTCCTTCGTTGTCCCGAGCGGCAAGATCGCGATCCAATCGGCTCGGTGCTATTTCGAGCAGAGCGGATCGATCATCGGTGCCAAAAAGACCCTCCGTTTCGCTCCGAGCTCCGGCGAATGGGGTACTCCGACTTACCAGACCTATTACGACCTATTCGGCCAGGGCGCGACCAATCCGACCATCACGACCAGCGTCGTCAAGGATGGCACCTACGCCGCGTTTGTGGCCAACGGCACGGACAAGGATGTCCGTATCAAGGTCGCGTGGTCTGGCGCAAGCGGAGGCACCAACGCTGGCGTGTACTGTGCGGATGCGTACAGCGACCCGCCAGGCACGAACACGTATGACGGCACGATCGACATCACTACGGCCATCGAGGCGATGTCTCTATCGGTGGGAGACGACGGACGCACGACGCTGGACATGACGACCCGCGTCAAACGGCTGATCGATTTATCCGTACCCAAGCTCGTCAATACCGGCGACCGTCCGATTGCCATACAAATCGAATCGCCAAAGACGGGCGCTCAATGGGTGGACTTGTTCCGCGGGACGCTAAGCCCTCCCGAGCTGGTGTACGAGCCCGGCGAAGACCCGTACACCTACGGGACGTTGCGGTTCAGCGGCGTCGATAGATACGGCGACATCGACGTCACCATGTTCCCGGAGTCCGTACCCAACGACGGCCAGACGATCTCGTCGTTTTTCACGCAGACGTTTCCGGTCGCTGGTTACTCCGCGACGACTTATGTCCAATACAACCACAGCTCGACGTTCGCGATCCCGCAGAGCGCGGACATCAGCCGAGGCGTCTACTCGATGGTGCCCAAGCGGGGCGACTACGTTGGCGGGTACGTCAACGGCTTTCGCGACGAGTACCTCTCGACTTGGTATTTCGGCTGGAGGCCGACCTCGGCGACGACTCCGACCGGCGGCTACAAGTACCAGGTCAGCGATCCAGCGTCCGTTGGCACGACGTCCTGCATGACGATCTACCAGTCGTTCGCGGACGCGCAGGCTTGGGGAGGCTATCTGCCGTACGAGGCTCCGCAAAAGACGGTACGCAACCTCCGGAGATATTACGAGTCGCCCGAGGCCAACAACATCGCGGTCATTGGTTTCGACCCCAAGACCAATACGTTCCTATCCTCCTACAGTATCGATACGGCATCGCAAGACCCGACCACGGCTCCCGCATCGAGGCCGGACAACTGGCGCGGCCGACCGATCCAGTATTTTCTGACGTCCGATAGCCTGGTCTCCCAGTCCGCGGTTGATCAGGCCGTATCTACGCTCTACAACCGCATCGGCACGGGACGGTATCTGGTCGAATGGGAGTCGGACCTGCTTACCTACTTTTCACCAGCTCCGGTCAAGGCGCTGATGCGCGATCCCGCGGCGGTCACGATAACGTCCGGCAACAGCACGATCGCGGCTACCAACAATTACGAGGACGGTGTCCGCGTCGTCCTGGCGGCTACGGTCGGCAACCTAATCGCTGGCACGACCTACTATGTTGTCTCTCGCACCAGCACGGGATTTGGTCTCGCCACGACCTCCGGAGGCGTGGCGATCGTGCCTACGGCAAGCGGTACGACGACTGCCAATGCGCCGTGGCTCGAGGGGACCAACACGTACGTTGTCGGCGATACGGTCACAATCGAGCGGAGTGCTGGGGCGTTTGCCAGCGCAACGACCTACTACGTTGTTGCGACCGCCACGGGCTTGTTCCAGCTCTCGGCAACGTCCGGTGGCGCGGCGATCAATCCAACCGTCTACGGGCGCATCTACCTGTTCAACGGCACCCAGCATACCAATGTGGTTTGGATTGGAGACACGGTCGGGATCAGCCTGCCCGAGGTCACGGTCGGCGTTGATCCCGGTCTCCTTGGCACGTATCAGGTGATCGCTATCCCGCAGATCACGTTCGTGCGCGAGTCCACGTCCTCGGACGATTTCCATGTCCGCTCCTGCACATACCGCGGGTTGTACAAGGCCGTCTGATGGCGACGTACATCGATCGGACCAGGCTTTCGACGTTCACCGCGCTTTGTTCCTTCGACCTCCGCGTCCACGTTTTTCCGGGCGACGTTCCTACGCCGGACATCCTCGAGCAATACTTTCCGAGCCCGATTACGTTCGCGAGCAACCAGCAGAGCGGAACCTGCGACACGAGCTGGACCGCATCGACCTCAGGTTTCGGGACGACGAGCTGGACGTACACGATCATCGCGGCCATCACGGTCAACAACGGATTCGGGGCGACCACAACGACGAATGTCACGTTGGCATCCGGTACCGGCACCGCGGCTCAAGCCGCGACCGGAATCAGCGTCAACGTCGGTGCCTGCACGGTCCAATGGGATGCATCGATCGACTACACGACGATCAAGTGGGATATCACGCAATCCGCGATGGGCGTGGCCGGGACGGCGTATCCCGACACTACCTACACCATGTACGAGCGGGCCGAGACGGGAGTGACGGCACTCGCCAAGATCACGGCAAACGGGACCGCGGTCACGGCGACCGGTAGCGTTGGCACCGCGTCCAACCTCAACCACAAGCTCGACGTCAACTGGACCTATTACAGCAACACGACGACGGCCAAGACGTTCACGGTCAGCAATCAGGCGATGAACAGCCTCGGCATGAGCGGGTCCATCCCAACCTACAGCCACACCGGCAATGGTCAATCCTGCACGGCCACCCAGAGCATCGTAACCGGGCATGGGATCGGTGCACCGTATTACGGCGTCAACAGCTACGCCACGGTCAACACCTCGGTAACCTACAAGCGAGACGTGACGGTCCGCGGGCGCATCCTCGCATTCAACCAGAGCTATCCAGACTCTCTCACCTGCCGCATCACGGGCTTCGATGGCGCAACCGGCTACCGTGACGTGACGGCGGTATCGGGCTCTTTCGATGCTTCCGATACGTTTCAAAAATACTCGATCTCGTCCAGCTTCGTCGACCCCGCATACGGCACGACATCGACGAATTCGGCCTCGGCGAATACCGTGCCTGCATGGGTCTACGCCGACGTCTCGTCCTCGAGTCTATCCAGCCTCGGCGATGATACGGCCAACACGACGATGTATTTGCGTGGCTGGCATTTCGCCGGCGCATCGGTCCAGCAATCCCAGACCAAGGCGATCAGCACCGGGACGACGACGGCGACGCGGACCTTTGCCAGCGAGGGCGTTGGGCTCAACTCCTATAGGTATTTGCGCGTCCAGCTCCGCGTCACGGCTGGCACGACCCAGAGCGCGACGATATCGATCACGACGCAACCATCGAGCGTGGTCAAGAGCTGGACGGTCTCGGTCACCGGCGGTACGTTTGGCTACTACTACCTCGACCTGTGCAGTCCGCACAATAAGACGAGCTCGATAGACGAGACCGATAGCCCATATCCGCGGCTCAATCCGTCCGACCCGACCAATGCCGGCCAGCTCCTCGATGGCGACTACTGGGGGATCACCAGGGCCACGCAGATCGCCCTCACTGGCACCAGCTTGGAGATGGGCGACATACATCTGAGCTCGTCCAGCGGTGCGGCCGCGTGGTGCACAGGCAACTGGACGCCTACACGGACCTGGACCAAGCTTCAAAAGACGGGATTTGGCGGCAACACCTGGACGACAAACCGTCTGTACCAAGGCGATACCGAGGGCAACACGCAGACGGAGGAGGGCTGGGCCGTCTGGGAGACCAGCCCGGCCACCAATACGATCTCGACCATCACGGACTTGGTCAACGCGATCAACGCGTCCGACGGCACCGTCGTGCGGCATCAGGGATACACGGCGACCGCCAGCACCACGAACAGCTCTCCCTCGTACATCAAGAACGGCTACGCCAACAGCGTCAACGGCCACGCGATCTGGCTCGGAGGATTGACCAGGCGACGCGGTCAAGGCGACAAATTGTGGATGGGCACGGACCAGTCCGCTGGCGGCGCGGACGTGCAGGTCTACGCGCAGACGATGTACCGCAAGATCAACGGCGATTTTGTGCCGGATGCGTTCGACGCGTTCGAGGTCGAGGACTCGGGCTCTCAGTATTTGTCGCTACTCGCGGTCAATTATGCTCGAGGCCGGGCTCATGGACTCGTGCTGGGGACGGACTACAACCCGTACACGCTCCAGACCGTGACTCTGCGCTTGGACTCGACAAGCGCAAGCCGCGGATCGGGTACGAGCAACACGATCGGCGAGTATTTTACTGGCCTCCCGGCGGGTCTCGGCCAAGCAAATCACAACACGGTCTGCAACACGCTGGACACCGGCGATCCCGACCCGCTCTACACCAACAAGCAACAGCGGGCCGTTTTTAAGCTGACGATCGCGTCATCCGGGTTTGTCAGCGCTGACCGCAATGTGCTCCTCCAGCACTATTACGCCACCATATCCAGCGGCACCGTGAGCCTGTGGCGGGCCGCGAGTCCGCTTGCATCGTCGTATACGCAGACCGTCACGTCGATCACGGGAGCCGCCGACCTACACCTACGTTGTCTGTACGCCGATCCCGAGCTTGGCATCGTGCTCTTCGTCCATGCCAGCGCTGGGGGTCTGACGCGGTATTACTCGTCTGATGAGGGAGCGACTTGGGTGAGCACAGTCATCAATGCAAGCGGCAACCAGCCCGCATTCGCCGTGGACGATATGGGCATGGAGTACTACATCTGGCGCACGAGCGGTGGCAACATCGAAGGCAAGATACTCGATGCCAACGGTAGCACGATCCTTGGTGTTACGACGCTCGTCACAGGTAGCGTCGCCGATGCATCGATCGACATCTACGAGCGCCTCGACGATATGTACATCATCTACAGCCACACGACCAATGGCATCACCGTTGTCAGATCGACGGATGGTGGCCGCACGTACTCGTAGCGGACGGAGGTGCGGAGATGCCGGACTATTGCGACCAGGACACGCTTGACAACAACCTATCGGCCGAGGAGCAACAACGCCTCGTCCAGGCGCATCGCGATGGTAAGTCCGTCCGAGGCATCTGCCGGGATTATCTATCCGAGGTGCCGTTTGGTACGGCCATGCGATGGATGCGATCCCTCCTCCTGTACAACAGCGATGATGCCATCCTGCCTCCGCTGGAGCCCGAGATCGCGAGGAGCAACGTCCCGCTGGCGGATCAGATACCCCAGCTCGAGGGAGATATGCTCATCATGTCCGACCTGCACATTCCGTATCACGATGCGGAGCTGATCGAGGACGCGATGGATCGCGCCCGAGCGCTGGGCATCAAACAATGGCTCGTGGTCGGCGACATGATGGACGGCAACCAATGGAGCAAGCGCGGCCTCAACATGACCTACCAGCGCCGCTGGCAGGACGATGCGGACATCGCCAAAGCGATCATCGACCAGCTCGTCGAGTACATCGGTCCAGGCACGGTGCTCATGGGCAACCACGACGCATGGTTTATCAAGCACTTTAGAGGGCAGGCCGACACCGAATGGCTACTCGCGCGGCTCTTTCGGACGGATGAGAACGTGCTCTGGTCGATGTATGAGCAAGCATTGATTAGATCGGGCGATCGGGAAATTCGAGCGACGCACGGTGCGAATTATAGTGGGGCTAACCCGCTCGGGATCGGCCAGCGCCTCGCGGCCAAATGGGAGTGTAGCGTCGTCATGGGCCACCAACACCACGCGACGCATGGTCTATCCTGGAGCGGTCGACATCAGGTCGTGTGCATGGGCGGGATGCACGACCCGCGCAAGCTCGCGTATCTGCAGGAGGCACCGCGGACCAACCCGGCCCAAAGCCGATCGTACGTGCTCCTCCGCAATGGTCGGATGGAGCATATCTTTGCATTTTGAGGGACTAGATGGAAACTAAAAGACCCATTGCAACCAACGCCGCGGCGCAAGCCTTGACCAATGTTGGCGTGGTCGAGGAAGGCGAGAACCGCGGGCGCTGGGTGGAGACATACCAAGCCGCGGTCGGCATCCCGCCCGGATCGCCTTGGTGCGCGGCGTTCGTGAGGTTTCGCTTGGAGCGGGCCGCGGCGATGCTCGGCACCCAGATACCGCCGGGATTCCCGGATTCTGGCTGGACTCCCGACTATAGCAATTGGGCCAAGTCCAACGGCTACTGGGTGCCTGTCGCGACCGCGGAGGCCGGTACGATCCTGCCTCGCATCGGCGACCTGGCGTGTTTTTATTTCGCCGCGAAACAGCGCATCGCCCATATCGGGATCGTCGTTGAATACGCGAAGCTTTGGGGCGTGGTGACGGTCGAGGGCAATACCGGACCCGATATCGACGCGGGCGTCAATCGCGATGGCGATGGCGTCTATCGCAAGGTACGCACGTGGTCGGAGCTCGGCGCTGGCGGTGGGTTTGTCAGGATCAACTGGTAGGGCATGATCACGGGCGCAATGGTGCGCGGCACATTGCGTCGCCTCCGGTCGGACAAGCATCGCCTCCTAACGCAGGATGAGGAACAACTGCTTGCCCGCGCCTATCATGCCGGGATAGAGCGGCAGGAGTGCCTGGATATGCTCGTGTGGCGCAACCTCGGGCTCGCCAAGCACGTCGCCATGACCTACGCCAGGCCGGAGCACATCGACGATGCGCTCGCCGCGGCGATCCGCGGGCTGATTCGCGCGGTCGAGGGATTCGATCCCGACCGCGGGCTCAAATTTGCCACGTACGCTATGTATTGGTGCCGTCAATGCGCGAGGCGTTACGTCTCCTCGCATCAGGAGACGATCAGGGTACCGGAGTACATGGTGTACAAGACGCACAAGGTCCGCAGGGCTTGGGCGACACTTTGTCAGGCCAACGGCACACCGCCAAGCATGGCCGACATGGAGACGTACACGGGCCTCGATGCGGAGACGATCGCCCTCGCTAGGCGCACGATGCGGCTTGAGCCCAAGAGCCTCGATGATCCCGAGGATACATCGATCGCGCAAGCGCTCACGGAATCCGCGGAGGATATCTCCCAGCGCCTACACGAGCACGACGACCTGCACGAGGCTCTGATGCAATTGGATGGCGATGCAAGGTCCATCCTGATCAGGCACTTTGGCCTGGACGGCCGGACCCCAGAGACACTCCAGTCGATCGCAATGACCTATGGCGTCACGAGGCAACGCATCGAGCAACGGGTCGCAAGCGCCTGCAAAAAACTGCACAAGATTTTGGCCTGATTGGTGCAAATCGTGAGAAGTGTAGTACACTAGTGCATCGGGATTACCGATAGGAGAAACAAGATGCAAACGACGACGATAAATCAATTGGCGACGATGATCCACGAGTACAAGGCGGTGGATCGCAAACTGCAACAAGCCTATCGCAAGCGGGACACCTACGGATACGACGAGTATCTGGAGGAGGCACTTAGTGCGCGGTCCGAGGAACTTTTTAATTCGATTCGCGAGGCCGTTCCCGGTCAATCTTGGGATCAGGTTTCCGCGATGATCGACGCGTGGGAGATCAAGCCTCAAGCCATCGTGGTGCCCGCCGTAGACGACGAAGATTTCTCAGACCCATTTGCTGAATAACCCAAGGCCCGGACAACCGGGCCTCCGTCCACCGGTAGGCCGGTGCTGATGAGCCCAGAGGGCGAAACGGAACCAAGGAGAACCAAGATGCAAACGATTATGGCGGGAAATTTGCCAGCGATGCCCGCGATCAAGTGGAGCCGGGATGGATGGCAGACCCAAGAGGAATCGACCTACAGGACGTTCGTCGAGATCGATTGGCGCAAGGGTACGATCGAGGTCTACAAGCTCGGATGCGATGAGCGATGGTTCGTCCCGACTCGTTTCACCAACAACCACGCCGCTCGTATGATGGTTGCGCCTGGAACACCCAAGGTCGAGATCGTCAACATTCTCGAAATCTACTGGGATCAAATCTCGGAGATCATGGCATCCTACGAGCAAGGTATTCACGTTTCGCAACCTGCTCAATTCGGCGAAGCGTCCGAGCTCTTGCGGTTCGCGGTGCGAGGAATCGCATGGGCCTTGGAAGCCTGACAAAAAGACGGCCCGGCTGGACAACCAGCCGGGCCTTGTAGGAGAAATATGATGCAAAGAAATCGTATCACGCGGAAGCCGGTCGGCGAGAGGCCGATCGACGTCATCTCGATTATCCTGCTCGGGATGGCCTTTGGATGGTGGGCATTGCAGGGATTTGCCGAACGCCGGGAGCTCGAGGCCGAGCAACGCGCCGCGATCATTCGCGCGGAGGGAGGGATGACCCAATGACCGAATTCGACGACCTCATGGATAGCTACCGCTTGCAGGAGGATCAGGAGCGGCATTGGGAGGCCGGTGCCGTCAAGCCTGCCATCAAGCGCCAATATGGCGGCTGGATTCGCCCGACGCTCAACGCGATGGCAATCGAGCTCCGCCAGGACGGAAACCGGCTCTGGAAGGTGATCCACATCGAAAACCCGGAGGAGTGCGTCGTCGAGCGCGACGGTCGCCAGATCGCCTTGCACGTCAACGACGAGACGGACGAATGGTGGCATCTCGGTCGCCACGGCAAGCCGAATGCGATGTTCGTCCTCGGTCCGTTCCGCGCCGACACGCTGTTCGCATTCGCGGACATCATGACCGAGACCTGGCACTACGCCAACGCCGATCCGACCCATTACCGCGACCTCGACCATTACGCATCGTGGAGGTACACGCAATGATCATCGTCGTCGTGCTGGCGCTCGTCCTGAGCGCCAGCATGGTCCTGCTGTTTGCTTGGTTGATCGACGTCGTGTGCCGGTACCAGGACCGGATCGACCGCGAGACGGAGGAGATACTATGACTGCTTGGATACGGCTACACAACGCTACGAGCGCTACAAGCGATGCGCTCCTCCGCCTGATTGGACGGACGAGGACGAGGCCGAATTCCACGCGATCTGGCAACGAGAGATCGCAAGCGAATTCGCCCGAGCCCGAGATCGGGCCACGGATGCCAGACGCCGTCGAGCTCGTGCTCGAGACCGTGACGCTGGGCGACATGGCGCAACTTCCGACGGACGTATCGAGCCGGGCGATGGTGGCATTCCTGAGGTTGATTCGCAACCCCTACGCCTTGACCTCGGAGGCTGATGCCCGTTTCATTTTGTTCGCGGTTCGACTTGCGGAGCAAGACGTCGATGCCGTAGATTGACGTCGCCACGTCACCTTGTGGATACGACAACGCCCCAGCGAGGCCTATGCTGGGGCGTTGTTGCGTTATGATGCCGTCATGGGCACCGAGACCGAGTCATCCATACAGCAGTCGATCGTGTCGATCCTCGGGATGTTTGGTTACACCGTGATCGAGATCGGCCGGACCAGGCGCATGGTGCCGTGCAAGCGATGCGGGATGCACACACCAGCGATCGGATGGCAGGGCAACACTCCTGGCGCGCCTGACGTAATGGTGACCTCCCAGCGCTGGGGGACGCTATGGCTCGGTATCGAGGTCAAGCGCCCAGGAGGCCGGGTCCGTCCAGCTCAGAAAGCGCTCCTCGACGAGGGCTCGATAACCATCGTCCGTAGCGTCAGGGATGCCATAAGTGCCGTCATCGAGACGGAGCATCGCTTCGGGGTGGATACAGCCCATCTGCGACGGGTCCGAGACCAGCTCGAGGATAATCGGGAACGGCCTACCGCCAGCGGATAGCTCCGCGACGATCTCGCTCGATATGCGGACGATGGCATCCGCGATGTCGTTGGTGGACATCCTGCGGACCATCGTCGATCGGCGTCTCATTGGTCTCGGTTGCGGTCCAGATGAGCGCGATACAGAGCGATCGCCTCGGCGATGATCTGCGTCTTGCTCTTGCCCGTATCCGAGCGCAAGCGGTCAAGCTCGATGCGCTCCTCCAAGCTCAGTCGTATGGATGTCACGGCGTCGCCGCGCCCTCGGCTAAGGTCTCCGCGTTGCAGTGGTGTGGTTGTATTGTCGTGCATGGTGTAGTACACTATACCACCAGCGAGGCTGGCAAGGAGACAATATGAGCGATCTGGTTGCGATGGCGTCCGTTGCGGACGTGATGACGATGGCCGACGTGGTCGTCAAGAGCGGGCTCTTCCCAATGTTCAAGACGCGCGAGAGCGCGGCCGCGATGATGCTCCTGTGCAGGAGCAAGGGTCTCGATCCCATGACCGCGATCGAGCGGTACCACGTTGTCCAGGGACGGCCCGTGATGCGGGCAGACGCGATGCTTGGCGAGTTTCTCCGCATGGGCGGCAAGGTCGAGTGGGTCCAGCGCGACGACAAGGCCGCGGAGGCGACCTTCTCCCATCCCCAGGGAGGCTCGGTCACGGTCCGTTGGACGATCGAGCAAGCCCGCGCGGCAAAGCTCACGGGCAAGGATGTCTGGTCGCAGTACCCGCGCCAGATGCTCCATGCCCGGTGCGTCAGCGAGGGCGTCCGCTCCGTTTTGCCCGGTGCGACCAACGGGCTCTATACGCCGGAGGAAGCGGCCAACATGGAGCCGATATCCACCAATGTGCCTATCGCCCGTGTACGGGCCGTAGAAGTGCCTCAAAATGCCATTCCTGCGATAGAGGCTCCGCGCCAGCATCACGACGAGGAACGCGAATCGGACGCAAAGGTGCGCGAGAGGGCTCTGCGGATCGCAATGCAGGACTTTGCGAGCGCCGCGGAAGACCATGGGATTACGGTATCCGGGCCATCCGGCAAGCCGTCCAAGTCGCGGATGCTCGACGCGGCGAAGACGCTCCTGGCGCTGGATGATCAGAGCTTCGACGGCGACGATCCAGCCAGCTGGTACCGCGCGATAGATGTGATGCAGGACGAGGGCGCGGCTTGCTCGGACACGGACGACGAGCCCGAGGCCGACACGGAGGAGATCGCCGATCCGTTCGCCTAACAAGCAATTGGGCCCAGGCAAATCGCCTGGGCCCAATCGGAAAGGAAAACCTATTTGAACGAACCGGAAACAACCCAGTATACGACCCCATGAGCATCCAAGCAATGAACTGGGCCCGCAAGGTCGTCACCGGCTCCGCGTCGCGGAAGTCCGTGCTGATGGCGCTTGCCAATTATGCAGGCGAATCGGGCGAGGCCTATCCGTCGATCGAGACCATCTGCCGTGACACGGAGCTCAACCGCAAGACGGTCATGGTCGTCCTGGCCAATCTCGCCAGCGCTGGGCTGATCGAGGACACGGGACGACGCGTTGGGACGACCAACAGCGTCCGTGTTTGGGCCTTATCGGTCGACGTCGAAGCGGTACCAAAATTGGAGCAGTCCCAAAAACGGAGCAGTCCCGATTTTGTCATCGAAGCAGTGCCAAAAACGGACAAGAAGCAGTACCAAAAACGGTACACAGAACCATCAGAGGAACAGGTTATGGAACCAAGTGTATTAGATACCCTTGGTAGTAGATATAGACCGCGTGCGCGAGGCGCGGAAACCGGTCGCCCAGAGTCGGCACCGGAGCGCCGAGCCCGCGAAGCGCGGGAGGCCGCGGAGGACTATTTCGGAGCCGCGGATCGCGAGGAGGAGCGACGCATCCGGTCGCTCAACAATCAACGGAGGATGATGCAATGACACAGATGACAAACGACGAGGCGATGTGGATCAGACACGCGTTCGTCGAGTATCGGACCCTGCTCGTGTCGGAGATGGCGAGGCACCCAGGCGCACCGCTCGACGAGCTCGACATGGACTCCATCGACGAGATCATGCGTAAGATCAAGCGCCACGGATATACCGGGCTTCGCATCGCGCATTACGAGCTCGGATACAAGCCGGGCGATCGCATCTACTGGATCAACGGCGCGCAAAATCTCCTGCGATGGATCAGGGACCAACGGTTTCGGCCCAAGTACCACGAGGTCGAGGCCGAGGCCGAGCGGCTCGGGATGATGGCCGAGACCGTGATACTCACCGGTGAGTCCGCCCAGCAACGCCGCATCGTCGAGGCTCCGCGCGACTACAAGGAGCTGGCCGCGAAAGCATCCGACGGCCTGCTCGGGATGCCAGAGGCTCCAATGCCGGAGGATACTCCGTCCTGGCTATCGCGTTTCCCCGCGACGGGCGACGCCGGGTACGATGCCGTGATCATGAATTGCCTGCTCCATTGCACGGAGGGCAAAGCACACGCCACCATCGACCAGATGCTCCGCGACAACGAGGCAAAGGCACGGCGATCAGATGATCGCGCCAAAGCCGCGGCGCGACGCGAGACCATCAAGCTCGAGAGCAAGAGCACCAGCTCGGCCGCGGCGCGGATGCTGGCCGTCTACCGCAAGGAGTACTCCAAGTGACAGGCAAGCAGGCATACGACGAGCTGGCGTACGGCACCGCGGTGCGGGTCAAATACTGGACTCCTGGCAACCGCATCTGGATGCAATGGCATGACGAGATGGGAGAGCACGTGGTGATGGGCGATGGCACCGACCTGTTCCGAGAGGACGTCAATTGCGGAGGAGCGCTCTGGATACTCGATGCGCTCTTGTCCAGGGACGACATCTGGGAGGCGTATAACGAGCCGGAGGCCGTCGCATCATGAGCAATGGACGACCTGTCGCGCAATGGTCGATACGGCAATGCAAGATATGCAAGGTATGCAAGCCGCGATCCGAGTACGAATGGGCGAAAAAGGGCGCAAAAACGGGCGTCAGCACCATGCGAACGTGCAGGGAATGCAAACGTCGATGGGACCGGATACGCAAGCTCAACGACTACTACACCGTGCCTGGCGAACGCGAGGCGATCATCGAGCGCAACAAGCAATACCAGGTATACCCGCACAACGATCCAGAGCGGCTCGAGCGCATCCGCAATTACTCCGCAAGGTGGGTCTGGGCCAATCGACGGGCTAATGATCTGCTCGATCTCGACGGCAAGGCGCTGGTATGCATCAGGCCGGCAACAGACACGCCGATTCACAATGAGCGCCGGGATGAGCGATACGGTATGGATATCGGACTCGTTTTCGTCGATCTCAAGCAACAAATACCGATCGGATGGCGACCGATAATGTGGATCGACAATGGCATCGTCGATGTCCATCTCGGATGTCCGCAGGAGTGGTATTGGTTTTTCCGCTACGTCGATCGACGAGCGCAAAAACGGAGGCAGGAGGCATACAATGGCAAGGCCAAGCAAGCGTTCCAAGGAGCGTGATGAGCGACTCGCGTTCGCACTCGCCGGCGGCAACACGCGCCGCGCATCGTGCATCTACGCAGGCATCAGCGAGTCCACGCTTGCGGACTGGATCGAGCGATATCCCGATTTTCGGGAACTCGTAGAAAAAGCCGAGGCCGACGCAGAGATGCGGATGGTGTCCATTATCCAGAGCACAGCGCAGACGACATGGACGGCCGCGGCATGGTGGCTCGAGCGCAAGCGCAAGGTCGACTGGGCACAACGGACGGAGACGACGGGCGACTCTGGAGGCGCGGTCCGCGTCATCGTCGAGTACGCCCAGGACGCGCCAGAGCTCGATGCCTGACATCAAGCTGGTCCTGCCTCGGCCGCACGACGCACAACAACGCATCCTCAACGAGGCCAAGCGTTACAACGTGGTCGCCTGCGGCCGTAGGTTTGGCAAGACCGTGCTAGGTGGCAACCTGGTCGCAGACCCTACACTCCGGCACGGCAAGTCGGTTGGATGGTTTGCGCCGACATACCGTCTACTGGAGGAGGCGTATTACGATCATCGGCGCATCTATGCTCCGGTCACGGTGCGGTCCGTACACTCCAGGCGCATCGAGCTGATCAACGGATCGGCGATCGACTACTGGACGCTCGACGACCCAAGCACGGTCGCTCGCGGTCGACGTTACCAGAGGGTCATCATCGACGAAGCCGCGATGGCGCGGCACCTTGAGAAGGCGTGGACCGAGGCGATCCGTCCAACGCTCACGGACTGGCTCGGCGATGCCTACTTCCTATCGACCCCAAAAGGACGCAACTACTTCGCGACTCTCTTTGGGAGGCACAAGGAAGAGCCAGACTGGATGGCATGGCAGATGCCGACGACCGCAAACCCGTGGATAGACCCGAGCGAGGTCGAGGCCGCGCGGCTCTCGATGCCAAGCATCGCCTACCGCCAGGAGTACCTTGCGGAATTCGTCGACCTCGCCGGTGCGCGGATTCGCCGGGAATGGCTCCGGCATGGCGAAGCGCCAGACGGTCTCCCATGCACGATCGGTGTGGACCTAGCGATATCGACCAAGTCCGAGGCCGACTGGACCGCGGCCGTCGTGATGTCTCGTGGAGAGGATGGCACCATTTACGTTCGCGACGCCGCGCGGATTCGCGCCCCGTTCGACGGCGTCCTCCGTTTCGTCCGCGACATGGCGGCGAAGTGGTCGCCAACGCTGATCGGCATCGAGCAGGTCCAATACCAGGCCGCGGTCGTGCAGGGGCTACTGCGGACAACGCGGCTCCCGGTCCGCGGTATTCGTCCCGACAAGGACAAGGTCACGCGGTTTCTGCCGCTCGAGGCGCGGTACGAGCAGGGCATGGTCGTGCATTCGGCCAAGCTCCCAGCGTGGTACGAGGAGGAGATGTTGACATTCCCGGTTGGCGATCACGACGACGTCGTCGATGCGACGGCCTACGCTTTCGCTCTGACATCGATGCGCCGAGCGCTGGCGGCTGTATGAGGGCTTGCAAGGTCTGCGGACAACGACCGGCGGATCACCGCTCGATCTGGTGCATGGACTGCTACCGGGCGCACAAGGCCAGCGAGATGGCGGATCGTGCATCGAGCGACGAGGACCGTCTCGCGCAATGCACCGACACGCACCAGACCTGCCGCGGTTGCGGGATCGCTCTTTACCGCGTGGTGGACTGGGTGGCCGAGGCCAAGCGATGCAACCGCAAATGGTTTTGCTCGGCCGGTTGTTTCGATGCCTGGCACGACCGCACTTTCTGACGGACGTTTGGTACAATGCATCGACGGACGAGTTCAACCGTCGCTTGTGTGCTTCACCAGGAGGGCCTCGGCAATAGCCGAGGCTCTTTGGTTTGTGGGATACTCAAGGCATGGGCATCATCGATCGCCTCCTAGGGCGCAAGGCCGCGGCTAATCCGACCGCATCGCTACCATTGCCGCTCGGCCAGTCACGTGATCTCTACTTGACGGGATACGGGTCTGGCCAGCTGGTCTCGATGCTTCGCCGATCGCTCCCAAACAGCAACCGCGACTGGGCCAAGGTCGCCGGTGATCTCGGTCTCAACAGCGTCGTTGCGACCGCGATCGACTGGTATGTCCGCAACTGGCCGCAGGCCATCCCGCGTGTCATGCGATCGGTCGATGCCCATCAGAGTGAGCCCGTAGAGGATCACCCGATCCTCGCATTGATCAAGTCTCCGGGCGATAGCCTCACGGGCTCCGTCTTCTGGGGCCTCGTCGTCCAGGACTACAAGCTGTTTGGCAATGCGTACGTCCGCAAGGTCCGTGGATCGAGGACGGGCCAGCCCGTAGCGCTCCAGTATCTCCCGCAGGATATGGTCCGACCGGTCGGCAATGGCACCAATCCGCTGACGCATTACGTCTACACGACGGATGGACGGACGTTCGACGTCGCGCTCGAGGACATAATCCATATCCGGTACGGTCGCGAACCTACCGATTTCCGCCTCGGTCGAGCACCTGTGCAATCCGTGCTCCGCGAGATCGCCTCCGACAACGTCGCGAGCTCCGCGGCGTACGGTCTCCTATCCAACGGCGCGATGCCGAGTCTCATCGTCGGACCCGACGCCAAAAGCGACGTGGTCGATATGTCCATCGACGATCTGCGCCAGGTCAAGCGCCAGCTCCACGACGACCTCACGGGCGACAACGCCGGTGGCATCGTCGTCATGTCCGGCCCGTACAAGATGGACAAGGTGAGCCTGACGCCATCCGAGCTAGCGCTGGATTCCGTGCGCCGTGTGCCGGAGGAGCGCATTTGCTCGACGCTCGGCCTCAATCCAATGGTCCTCGGCCTCGGCTCCGGGCTCGATCGCTCGACCTACAGCAACTACGAGCGGGCCCAGCAAGCCGCATGGGAGGACGGGATGATCCCGCTCCTCCGCGCGATCGCCGATAGCCTGACGCTCTCCCTGCTCCCTGACTTCCTCGAAACGCAAGAAGGCGACGTCGTCGAATTCGACGTGTCGGGCGTCCGAGCGCTGGCCGACGATCTCCAAGCGGAATCCGAGCGGGCCGAGCGCCTCTACAAGGCGGGCATCGCGGATCGTGCCGAGGCCAAGCGCATCGCCGGGCTCCAAGCCGCTCCAGAGGACGAGGGATTGATCCATCCATCCGCGGCGACCAGTAGCGCCAGCCTCGATGTGCCCGACGCCGCCAACGCGGCCGGTATCCTCATTCGCTCCGGTTACGAGCCGGGATCGGTTACGCAGTACCTTGGACTACCGGTCCAACATACCGGCGCGGCTCCGGTGACGCTCCGCGAGGATGTAAAGGCGACATCGCTCAAGTATCACCCAAACCAAGCGATGGTCGATGCGGCGCGCCGAGCGCTGGCATGGAAGGAAGAAGGCCGAGCTGGCGGGACGCGTGTCGGACTCGCCCGCGCCAACCAGATCGTCAGCGGTGACCTCATCAGCGAGGACACCATATTGCGGATGTACTCGTTTTTCGCCAGGCATGAGGTCGACAAGGAGGCCGAGGGATTCGCCGAAGGCGAGGACGGCTTCCCATCGCCGGGCCGCGTGGCTTGGGATTTGTGGGGAGGCGACGCCGGACAAGCCTGGGCGACGCGGCTCCGCGACCAGATCATGGACACCGGCAAATCATGCGACCATGACGGCCTCGAGGTGCCGTACAAGGCGTCCCCTTTTTCCGATCCAGCCGCGGTGTAAAGGCCGCGGATGATCTCGGCGCGATCTACAACGCCGGTATCAGGTACCGCAACGATCTGATCGACCTCGAGGCCAAGGCGGTCAAGCGGCTACAGCGCATCTACGGCCAAGCCGAGCGGAGCAACCGACGCGAGCTCGTCAAGATCGAGCGCGAGATCGAGCGATCCATCGCGCAGGGCAATCCTCCCGAGATGGAGCTGGTCATGCTCCGCGACCGGTACGCTTCGGCCCTTGACGAGATCGCGATGCGCCTCAAGTCCATCGCGATGGACGCGGCGTCCGTGACCGAGGATGGCCAGCTACAGATGGCGCGGCTGACCAACGACATGACCGGCCCGCTTGCGGTGACGGCGATCGGAGAGATGCCACGGCCCGGCCTCGACATCAACTGGGCAAAACTGCCGGAGGGCGACCTGCAAGCGTTCGCCGGGCTCGCTGGCGACGGGTCTCCGCTTGCGGACCTGTTCGCCGCGATACCAGGAGCGACGCGCGACCAGATGGAGCGCGTCCTCGTCGATGGCATCGCGCTCGGCCTAGACCCGCTGACGGTCGCGCGAAAGATGCGTCATATCGCGACGGCGATGCCTGCCTATCGAGCGGAGACGATCGCCAGGACGGAGATGATCCGTGCATCCCGCGAGGCATCGCGGCGCGTCTACGAGGACAATCCCGCGGTGACGGGCTACGTCCGCATGGCGACGCAGGATGTCCGCGTTTGTCCTGGATGCCTCGCGCTCTCGGGCACGTATCACAAGACCAACGAGATCATGCCATCGCATCCCAATTGCCGGTGCGTCATGATCCCAAAGACGCTCTCATGGGCCGAGATCACTGGCGATGCATCGCTTCCTGACACGCGCCCGTCGATACCGGATGCGGATGGTCTGTTCGATGGTTTGTCCGACGCCGAAAAACGCATCGTGCTCGGACCATCGAGGTACGAGGCGTGGCAAACGGGCACACCGCTGAGGGACATGGCCGAGGTGACGCAGGATGCGGCATGGGGTCCATCGGTACGGGTACGGCCCGTATCGAGGCTCTAGTCGGCCTTGTGGGATACTAACAATATGGACATGGCGACAATCATGGCTGGCGCGATCAAGAGCGATCGCCTGGGACACGTCAAGGGCTATCTGGTGCGCTTCGGTTCGCCGGATGCGGTCGACCTCGAGGGCGAGTATTTCACCCCTTCGACCGACTTCGGCTTCCCGATCAAGGCGGGCCAGCGTGTCCCTCTCAACGTCTACTATCACCACGGCATGGATTCGGTGATAGGTCGCAAGAGCATCGGGACCGGATACGTCAAGATGACCGACGAGGGACTCTGGTACGAGGCGCAGATCGACATGGCGGACGACTACGCCGCCATGGTCGCCAAGCTCTGCAAAGAGGGCAAGATGGGCTACTCCAGCGGAGCCGCTGGACACCTTGTCGAGCGCAAGAGCGTTGGCGGTGCATCCGAGATCACGCGGTGGCCAATCGCAGAGGCGTCCATCACGCCGACGCCCGCGGAGTGGCGCAACAACGTCAAGAGCCTACCGGAGATGTATGGGGAGATGCCTGACATGGGCGACATGGGCGAGATGGACGACATGGGCGAGGGCGAAATGCCGGAACCTCCAATGGTAGGCGAAGACCCTGCGGTGTTCGCGGCGGAGGCGTTTGCCGATAGCCCAGACGCGATCCTGCACGAGGGTCTCGAGTCCATGTATGAGATGCTTTGCGCGGGCATCATGTCCGTAGCCGAGCTCGAGGGCGACAAGGCTCCCTACATCGCGGCGCTCATCGACGAATTTTCCGCTCGGGCTAAGGGCCTGCTGAGCGGGGTCAACATCGACGCAAAGAGCCTGCGCCAGGTCAAGCCTGACACGCTCCGCGCGACGGAACGCCGGTTGCGGGATGCAATCGGCCTTAGCCGGTCCGAGGCCAAGCGGCTGGCACCTGAGGTCTGGGAGTCCCTGCGGGAGGCAGGCCAGATCGATGGCGCGGACACCATCGACAATGCACCGGAGGTCAAGACCTCCGACGACGAACGCCGGGCGATCCTAGAGCGATTGCTCTGGCTGGAGACTATGAGATGACGATCGAACAGCTGTCCGAGAAGCGACAATCGCTCCTCGCGACCGCTCGCGAAATTGCGAGCAATCCCGACGGAGACCTGGCGCAGGTCAAGTCCATCATGGCCGAGGCCGACAAGGCCGCGGAACGCATCGAAGCCCTCAAGGCGATCGGCGAAACCGCGCCCGTGGCCGCGAAGCCGCAGGTCGAAGATCAGCCGTGGAAGTCCGGCGGCGTTGTCCGTAACCCGTTCTCGGGCTCCCGAGAAGAGGCCAATTACAAAGCCTACGCCTTTGGGCAATGGGCCCGCTCGATCATGGGCAACCGCAAAGCGGCCGACTGGGTCAAGTCCAACCTCAAGGCGCAGTCTGAGGGCACGACGACCGCTGGTGGTTTCACGGTCCCGGACCCGTTGTCGAGCGACCTGATCTACCTGCGTGAGTCGTACGGCATCGCGCGGCAAAACTGCAAGGTCTACCCCATGACCTCGGACATCCTCAATGTCCCCAACGCGACGGCCTCCACGAGCGTGTACTACCCCGGTGAAAACACCGCGATCACCGCGTCCGACCTCACGTTCGCCCAGGTCCAGCTCGTTGCCAAGAAACTCGCCGTGCTGACGCAGGTTTCCAAGGAACTGGCCGAGGACTCGGTGATTGATTTCGGCGCGACCCTCGCCCGCGACATGGCATTCGTCATGGCCAAAGAAGAGGACCGCGTGGTGTTCAACTCCGCGACGGACGCGACCTCTGGGATCGACGGCATCCTCTGGGCCGTGTACAACCTCAACGCTACCAAGGCCAACATCGCCTCGTTGGTGTTGTTCGATGCGGGCTCCGTGGCAGGTCAGCCGACCCTCGCCAACATCCGCGCGATGGTGCAAAAACTCCCGACCTACGCGGCCAACGCCAAGTGGTATATGCATCGCGAGTTCTTCTTCAACAACATCGGCACGAGGCTGGACGCGCTCGGCGGGAACTCGATCATGGACATCCAGAATGCCTATGGTCCGTCTCCGACGCTGTACGGCTACCCCGTGGTGTTCGTCCAAAATATGCCAAAGGTCAACACCTTGTCGAGCCCGGCGGTCCTCCTTGGAGACCTCTCGGCCGGTACGGTGTTTGGGGATCGCCGCGGCGTAACCATCGAGGTCAGCGACCAGCGGTACTTTGTTGAGGACGCCTTGGCGTTCAAGGGCACCGAGCGCTACGGCTTCAACGCCTTCGACCTCGGCAACGTGTCCGCGACGGCTTCGGCCCGCGTTCCCGGCTCCCTCATCGTTGGTGCGTTCCAGGCTACCTGATACGGGCTCTGGGTTTCGATCGCAGGCCTCGGCGCAAGCCGGGGCCTGTTTGTATGTGGGATACTTGATACATGAGCCTGACGAGAGCCTCCGCGATCGCACGTGTCTCGATGTATTGCGACGCCCAGTCCTATCCTCAATTGTCGACGACGGACATTGGCCAGGTACTCGACGATACCGTCCGGTTCGGCGGCATTTGGACGGCGAGCACAGCCTATGCCGTTGGCGATCGCATCGTCCCGGTTACACCCAATGGCCGCGTCTACGAGTGTCGGACTGCTGGCACGAGCGGTACGACCGAGCCTGGCTGGCCGCGCTACGGATCGTACATCTACTGGTGGACCGAGGATGGCACCAGCGATCCACGGCTCCGCTGGATCGACATGGGACCAGCCAACGTCGAGCAGTACGACGTCCGCACGGCAACGCAACGATGCTGGCTGATCAAGGCGTCCCGCGTGGCTGGAGAGATTGATGCCAAGGATGGCACGAGCGACGTCAAGCTCTCCCAGCTCCGTGACCATTGCGTCAAGATGGCCGAGCGGTACCGGCCAATGGTCATCGCCTGATGGACGCACTCCTCCGCGATCGCCTCTCCGCGCGGTTCGTCTCGCGCCTCTGCCCAGACACGGTCGAGGTGCGACGGCTGACCATGACGGACGATGGACGCGGAGGCAACACCTTGTCCTGGCGCACGATATGCACGCAAAAGGGCCGGATGAGTGTAGGTGCCGGTGACGAGTCCCAGCCTGGAGGCGGGATCGAGGTGACTGGACGATGGCGTCTACTGATCCATCGATCGGTCGATGTCAGAGCTCAAGACCGCATCTACGTACCTGGCAACACGACGCAGTACTGGGAGGTTGTCGGATCGGATATCGGCACGACCGACCTGCTCATACAACACATCGACTTGGAGGAGCGGGCGCAATGACTGTGGACGCGGGCTGGGCCGCTGTTGTCATGATGGGCATCATCGCCATTGGTGGCGGTGTCGGCAAGCTAATCCATATGGTCTACCGTATGGAGCAGGAGATCACCGGCACGGCCGCGACACTCAAGGATCATTCGCGCCGCCTGGACTCCCTCGAAGCCGAGGTTCGCAATATCCTGCAACTCATCCTAAGGCACGGTCAACAATGAACCAGGACAAGATCATCGCCTTCGTGATCAAGGTATTCGTCGTCGTCGGATGCGTGGCGATGGCCTACCAGTTCATGTCGGTTCTCGGCGGCTTTTCGGAGGCATGGTGAAAATGCGTAACGTATCGATCAGGAGGCTGGTCACGGTGATGCTGGCTACCAGTATCGCGGTGGTGTCTCCGGCCATGCAACAGGCGTTCGCAACTCCCATGCCGCAGGAGGCAGTGCTGGAGGAGATCGCCGCGCGGATCAAGTTCGCCGGGATGATGAGCGTCAATGCTTTAATCCCCGCGATGGTCGGTGCGCTGATGGGCTTTTTCACCCGCGCAGACAAGACTGAGCCGGTGTTCGCGCTGACCAA
>Ga0070749_10000426_pt1 | contig 28593 bp, 32 predicted proteins | sample VirMetDEL_Nov_18_FD_75180 | JGI IMG/M metagenome (GOLD analysis project Ga0070749, IMG submission 75180) | Aqueous microbial communities from the Delaware River and Bay under freshwater to marine salinity gradient to study organic matter... | ecosystem: Environmental > Aquatic > Marine >...
CGGCGGCGATGCGTCAGGCGGTCGCGGCGTGCGGGGCACGGCTGCCGGTGGTGGTGACGCGGCAGGACCGGGGCGAGTGGCTCGTGACGGTGCGACTCGCGGACCTGGGTCGGCTCTGGGCGTGGCTGGATGCGGTGTTGGAGCCGGGTGGGGAGGGCGAAGAATAATCGTTGACAGATATTCGTGGTGTGGTTAGGGTCGTGAGCATGAAGATCACCGACACGAATCTCTTCGCTCTTGGTCGCGCTTTCGGCGACGCGGTGTCGCTCCCTGCGAGCACACGCTTTGACGCGGTGACGCTGCCGCACCTGCGCCGGTGCGTGAAAGCTGGTCTGGTCGAGCTGACCTCCGATCGCTCGGCGATGGTGCTCACCGAGTCGGGCATCTCGGCACTTGCGGCGAGGCAGCGGTGAAGCGGGGACCGGGTCGACCCCGGCTCGGGCACGTCCCTGTCACGGCTCGGCTGACGCCGGAGGAGCGCGATCGGCTCCTGACCTTCGGGGCCGGGCCGTCGGAAGCGGTGCGGGCGCTGCTCGCGCTTGCCGAGGCCAAGAAGAAGTGACCATCGGGTCGCTGTTTTCGGGCATCGGCGGGCTGGAGCTTGGCTTGGAGCGCGCCGGGCTTGGGCCGGTTGTGTGGCAATGCGAGCGTGACCCGTTCGCGCGCAGCATTTTGCGCAAGCACTGGCCGGACGTGCCGTGTGTCGAGGACGTCCACGACGTCTGGGCCGAGCCGCTGGAGCGCGCGGAGCTTATCTGCGGCGGATTCCCCTGTCAGGACGTGTCGGCGGCTGGAAGCGGTGCTGGGCTTGCGGGGGCTCGGTCTGGACTCTGGTATGAGTTTTTGCGCGTGGTCGACGTTCACCAGCCCGCCGTGGTCGTCGTCGAGAATGTTACGAGCGGGCAGAAAAGGTGGTTGCCGCATGTCCTCGAAGGGCTCGAAGACCTTGGTTACGTTTGCTGTCCCCTCGTGCTTCCTGCCGGACGAGTCGGCGCTCCGCACCTGCGTCGTCGCACCTTCGTCGTTGCCGACACCGACGGCGAGTGTCTACAGCTCGTCAAACAATGGCACGAGGGACGGGGTCACGCCGTATGCGACGAAGGGGAAGCCTTCGCTGTGGACGAGGGCGAAGCAAGGCACGCTTCCGATGCATCCGCCTGGTCCGCTGGACCCACGTTGGACGGAGTGGGCAATGGGCTTTCCAGAGGATTGGACCCTGCCGAATACCGGTCAGACCGGTTTCGAGTTTTAGGTAACGCGGTCGTGCCGCAATGCGCAGAAATTATTGGTCGCCTCATCTTGGCGGCGCGCAGCGCGCGACCGGCCGAGGAGGCCGCCGCGGGTGGGGAGAAGTGACCATTGGATCGCTGTTTTCGGGCATTGGCGGGCTAGAGCTTGGCTTGGAGCGCGCCGGGCTTGGTCCGGTTGTGTGGCAATGCGAGCCGGATGCTGACGCGCGAGCCGTGCTCTCGTGGCACTGGCATCGCGTGCAGATCTTTCGAGACGTGCGAGAGCTCGACCGGTATCACGGCGATTGGTGTCGTGGCGGCTGGGATTGCGAGTGCGAAGATCCGATAGAGCCGGTCGACGTAATGTGCGGTGGCTTCCCGTGTCAGGACCTGTCGAGCGCTAACGTCGTTTGTCGCACCGGCCTTGCTGGCCCCCGCTCAGGGCTGTGGCGCTCGTATCTGGGCGCTATCGAATACGTCAGACCTTCGTGGGTGGTGGTGGAAAATGTCGGATCAAGCTGGCGAGAATGGGTGCCCGTCGTGCGGCGCGATCTTTGTCGATCGGGATATTCCAGCGTGCCACTGGCTTTGTCCCCCGCTGAGCTTGGATACCCGCACCACCGTGATCGCGTCTTCGTCGTGGCCTACGCCCACGGCCAAGGCGAACCACTTCGCGCCGTACATGCGACGATGGCCAGCGTACGCGAGGCTGCAGGACGAGATGGGTCGCGTACCAGGGCATCATGTGCCGAGGCTGTGGCTCGCGCTAATGGGCTTCCCGCTGGATTGGCTCGATTGCCTGGCAATGCCGTTGTTCCTGATGTCGCCTTCCACATCGGACGCGGAATCAAACAAGTGATGGACGAAATTTTGTGATGGTCATCCGCTGCGACCGCTGCGGCGCGGAGCTCGAGGCGCACCTGCCGGAGCGTCATGCGTGGGCGCGGACGTGGGATGCGGAGCGTGGTTGCATGCGGCATGAATGCCCGACGTGCACGGGGCGTGAGGCGAAGAAGGGGAAGAGGAGGAGCTAAGGTGGCGAAACAAAAGAGTGAAACGCACGCGAAGATGCGCTCCGATGTCATCGAGCCGACCGACGAGGAAATCGAAGCCGTCCTCGGTGCAATGCGCAAAGGCGTCGGTTACGAGCGCGCTATCGCGCTCGCCGAAATCCCGCGCTCGCGCGGCGCGCGCTGGCTCGCACGCGGCAAAGAGCACATGGTCGGCGGCCACAAGGAGCGGCACTCGCAGTTCGCCAAGCTCGCCCGCAAGGTCGAGAAAGAGCGCGCGAAGGTCGTGGCGCGCGCCGAGGGCGTCGTCGTCTCGGCACTGCAATCCGACGACGAGGACCGCGCGTTAGGCACTGCGAAGTGGATCTTGCCGCGCATCGCCGGGCGAGACTACGCCGAGCGCACGCTCCAGCTCACCGAGCGGCAAAAGCTCGCGGAGCAGCTCGTCGAGGGTCTGCGCGAGCGCATCAGCTCGGCCGCCTTCTCCGAGGTGCTCGCGGCGCTTCAAGACATGGACGTCGACGAGTGAGCCGCACGAAATCGCACGTCCTGCGCGAGACCGATGGCGTGCTGTCGGTCTCGCTGTGCGGGATGGTCGGCGTGCGCGGCACCGAGGGCGAGCCGACGTGCGCGCTCTGCCGGCGCGAGCTCGACCGCCTGGGCGCGCTCGGCGTGGCGCCCGACGAGGTGCCGCGCGTCGTGCCGGAGGCCGGGCAAGGCACGCGATGGGATGCGTCGCTCGAAGCTATCGCGACCGCGCCGACGCCGGGACGCGTGGCGCACCGCTACCGGTGGGCGACCGTCTCGGAGGCCCTCGAGCTCTGGGCGCGCGTGCGCGTCGATGGGTACGGCGCGAAAAGCCTGCACGCCGTCACCGAGGCACTCGGTCGCGACGGCGTGCGAGTCGATGGGGGCGCGCCTGGTGACCCGCAGGCGACGCGGCAAGCGGAGGACTGCGCCGCCGTCGAGGCGTGCCTCCGGCACGTCTTCGAGCGTGTCGCGTGGGAAGGGCTCCTCGACGCGCGCCAGGCTTTCGCGGCGACGATGGCGCGGTGGGTTGCCTTCGATTGGGCCGACGTACGCGTGCGCCGCGACGTGAGGCGCGAGCCGGTGCAGCTCACGCCGGAGGCTATCGCCGAGCAGCTCGCGGTGCCCGACGTGACGGCGCGAGTCGTGCGACGCACGACCGACCGCGCGATGCGCTATCTGCGCGTCGAGATGGTCGCACGCGAGCTCGTGAAGCCGCGCCGTCGTCCCGCGTCTGGTGCGTCTGCCGCATATCTGGCAGAATGCGCGGCGATTGAGGCGCGACGGGTCGCGCTGGCGAAGGGGGCAGGATGAGCGAATACACGACGGTCCCGAAGGCGGCCGCGCAGCTCGGCATGAGCGCTGATGCGCTGCGGCGATGGATCGACAGCTACCCGACGCTCTGGCCGCGCACGCACCAGCCATATCCCGGCGCGTCGTGGCGCGTGTCGGTCGCCGACCTTCGCACGCGGCTCGACGCTATCTCGGCGAGGTCGCGGCGATGATCGTCCTCCTTCCCACCTACGCTCGCCCCGCCTTTTTCGCGCGCATCTGCGCCGACTTGCGGCGCGAGCTCACGTCGCGCGATGCGCTCGTCGTCCTCGACGATGCATCGCCGGACGCTTACGCGGGCGACGTGCTCGCCGCGTCGGGGCTGACAGAGCACGTCGAGTGCACGCTACTGCGTGCGCCCGAGAATCGCGGGCGCATCGGCTATTGGCGCACCGTCGGCGCGCTCCTCGACGCGGCCTTCGAGCTTCGCCGACCCGGCGCTGAGCTCGTCGCGTATCTCGCCGACGACCTGCGCCTCGCCGACGGCTGGCGTCAGCGCGCCGCCGAGGAGACCACGCGAGTCAGTCGATACCCAGGCTGCATCGGTCTGCACGCGCATCGCGACGGGAGGACGCGCGAATGGGGGCTACCTGGCGGCGATGACGTCGACGGGCAGGGCGAGCACATGGCCTGGCAGGATGGCGTTTGGGTCACGCGCGCGCGCTGGCTCGAGTCACTGCGACCCGAGGAGGTCAATCGCGACTGGGTGCGCTATCCGCACCTCGGCTCGGGCGCGTGGCGCTCCTCGAGCTACCGCACGCACGCGGCGGGGCTCTGGTGGTACAGGCCGCGCGAGACGATGTGCTGGCACGACGACGAGGGCGCGAGCGTGATGAATCCGCAGGCGACGGCGAGCGAAGGTGCGCGCAAGCGGCGCCGCGTTTGCACGGTGACGCCGTGACGTTCCGACCGCTCGTGTCTTACGCCGGGCGTCTGCTCGGATTCGAGCATGAGAGCGCCGAGGATCACATCGCGTTGCATCACGCGCGCGGCCGACTCTACGAGGCGCCGCTCATTGAGCACATGCGCACGCTGCCCGAGATACGCGGGCGCTGGATGCTCGACATCGGCGCGCACGTCGGGAACCACGCGGCGGCGATGCTTGCGGCCGGCGAGGTCGCCGGCGTCATCGCGTGCGAGCCGACTGAGCGATATCACGCGCTGTGCGCTGCGCTGCGGTCGATCGACCCGCTGGGGTCGCGCTGGAATGCGATGCGCGTCGCGGTCGGCGACGGCGAGGTGGTCGAGTTCGTGCCTCCGCCGCCGGGCAATAGCGGGATGGCTCGCGTGCGCGTCGCCGAGGATGGCGTCGTGACGATGCGCGTCGACGAGATGGCGAGAGAGCTCGACGTGGGGCTGGTCAAGATCGACGTCGAGGGTCACGAGCGACACGTCCTCCTCGGCGCGCTCGCGACGCTGCGGCGCTGCCGTCCGGTGGTCGTGGTCGAAGGCGCGCGCGACATGCTCGACGCGCTCCTCGAGGCGCTGGGCTACGCATGGGACTCGACATGGTGCGCGACGCCGACGCACGTCTATCGGGTGACCTCATGATCGTCGCAAGCATGGCCACGCTGCCGCGTCGCCGAGACATCGCGCTCCGCGCCGTCGCGTCGCTGCTACCGCAGGTCGACGTGTTGCATCTCTGGCTCGACAAGCACAGCGTGGCCGAGGGCGAGCTCGCCGAGTTCGAGTTTTGCCAGCTCGCGTCGAGCCTCGACATCCCGTGGCATCGCATCGGCTTCGCGCGCGGCGACCGAGGCGACGGCGGGAAGTTCGCCGCGCTCGGCATGCTGCCAGACGACGCGGTGTGGCTCGTCTGCGACGACGACCTCAGATACCCGACAGACTACGTCGAGACGATGCTCGCCGCGCTCGAGCGCGTCGAAGCCGACGGCCCGTGCGTGGTCGGTCTGCACGCGCTTCGACTGCCGGAGCAATGCAAACGCTACCGCGACCAGCGCCAGCATGTGCAGCACTGCCTCCGCTTCGAGACGCGGCCCGACGAGATGGCGCGCGCGCACGTTCTCGGCACGTCCAGCGTCATCACGCGCCCGCGCTACGTGCGCGGCTTCGAGGCCGTCGACGTGGCCGACCCGCCGAACGTCGGCGACCTGCATCTGGCCGCGTGGTGCGAGCGCGCGAGCGTGCCGCGCTATTGCATGCCGCTGCCGCGCGAGGGATGGCTCGGCAATCTGCTACCGGACGGCGCGCCGTCTATCTGGACCGACCGCGCGACGCGAAACGAAAACCGCGTGGTGCAGGGCGTGACGTGGGGCGCGCTGTGAAGCTCATCGCCGTCGTGACGTGCTGGGGTCGCGGCGAGCTCGAGACGAGCGTGTTGCACCATCACGCGCCGCTCTTCGACGCGCTCGTCGTGGTCGTCTCGCCGAGTGACCCGGACCCGGTAGACGTGCGACCCGAGCTCTCGGCGCTCCGCGTCGAGGCGCCCAACAACCCGCTCGGGGCGAAGCACAACGCGGGGCTGACGCGCGCGCTCGACGCGGGCGCTTCGCACGTCGTCGTGCTCGGCTCGGACGACTACCTCTCCGCGCGCTACGTCGCGACTCTGCGCGAGCTCGCGGCCGCCGGGTGCGAGCACGCTGCGCTCCTCGACGGCTATCGTCTCGACCGGCGCACCGGTCGCGCGTCGCACGAGGTCGGCCCGCGCTCGGACGCGAGTGAGCGCGTCTACGGGTCCGGTCGCATGGTCGCTGCGCGCTGGATGCGCGCGTGCGGAGGCTGGACGCCGGAGCGCGACCGGCACCTCGACTCCGACCTCGCCGACCGCCTCGAGGCTGCCGGCGCACCTCGCGTGCGTGGGCTGCGGATGGCCGACGCGGGCGCGGCGTGCTTCACGACCGGCGACGTCAACATGTGGCCGCGCTGGTCGGCGCACAGCCGCCCGGCCGATGCGGACGAGGTGCGGCGGCTGGTGGGCATGCCCGACGTGCGCGGGCTGGGATAGCGGCTAGGACTCCCGGATGCGACTGATAGCCCTTTGCCTCCTCGCGCTCGTCGCGAGCACCGCTGCTTTCGCGCAGCGCACCGGCCACGACGCTGCGCTCTGGAATGCCCGCGCTGCTGTCGGCGAGCTCGGGTGGCGCGCGCCAGACGACGCTTACGCTGCGATCGTCGAGGTGCACTTGCGTCGCGCGCAGCTTACCGGCACGAGCGCCGCGCTCATGGCGCGACGCTACTCGGCCGCGATTCGCCGACCGCCTCGACACCGGCGCTGGGTGCGTGAGCTGCGCGTGAGCGCGTCGCCGCCACCGTCGTGGCCGCCGCATCTCGGCGGTGCGTGGCAGCGTTACGCGGAGCAGCTCGAGCACGTCCGCGAGCTCGCCTCCGACGTGCTTGCCGGACGGCGTGAGGTGGCGTGCGAGGGTGCGACCCACTACGGCGGGCTCATGGATTCGACCCCGGCCGGGCACGCCGAAGCGTGCCGCTGGACTGTCGGGCGCGGCGCGCAGCTCTTCTTTCGACGTGAGAATCTCGCGAATGCCGCATTGATCGCAGATACGGTGCCCGCAAGCATTGCAGGCTGGGGTCGGCGTCCGTAGCGTTAGAGCACGCTGGCGCTGTCCGGCTCACCGGTATCACCCCCTCCGGGGCAGAGCCCTTCGCGTCAGCGAGGGGCTTTTGCTTTGGCCGCAGTGAGTTGGAAAAGAGCCGCGCAAACGTGGGCGTCGCATGTGCCGGGATTCGAGCCCGACCATCCGGCGACGAGCGACGGGTTCATCCCGATTGACCTGCACCCGAAGCAGCGCGAGTTCTTCGACTGGGACGGGTACGAGGCGCTTTACGGCGGCGCGGCAGGCGGCGGCAAATCGGTCGCGATGCTCGCGTGCGCTTTGAAATATGCGCATCTGCCGGGGTATTCCGCGCTTATCGTGCGCCGCAATTTCGGCGACCTCTTCGCGCCGCGCGCCATCGGCGACATCGCGAAGGATTGGCTTCGCGGAATCGCGACGTTCAGCGTGCAGGAGAAGACGTTTCGCTTCCCCTGGGGTTCGACGATTCAGTTCGCGTACCTCGACAAAGAGCGCGCGCTCGACGGGTATCAGGGCGCCGCGTATCACTTCGTCGGCTTCGATGAGCTCACGCAGCATCTCGAAGAGCACTTCCGATATTTGCACTCGCGATGCCGACGCGCGGTGACGGGGTCGCAAGCGAGCATCCCGCTTCGTGTGCGAGCGACGGCCAACCCGGGCGGCCGCGGTCACGAATGGGTGCGCACGCGCTACCTCGACGCGCCCGAGGACAGGCGATTCTTTCCCGCGTCGCTTCGTGACAACCCGTCGATTGACTTCGACGAATACGTCCGGTCGCTGAGCAACCTGCACCCGCTCGAGCAGGCGCGGCTTCTGAACGGCGATTGGGACGCGCAGCCTTCCGGCGGCTTCTTCGACCGCGCGTGGTTCGACGGCAAGCTCGTCGATTGGGACGACGTGCCCGAGCGCATGACGTGGGTGCGCTACTGGGACATGGCGGCGACCGAGGCCGCGCCGGGCAAAGACCCGGACTGGACTGCGGGCGCGCTCGTCGGACAGCATCAGGGCGTCTGGTACGTCGCCGACGTGCAGCGCGCTCGTCTCGCGCCGGCTGACGTCGAGGACTTCGTGCGACGCACCGCCGAGGAAGACGGGCGCTCGACGCGCATCTACATGGAGCAGGAGCCGGGCAGCTCGGGCAAGGCGGTGATCGACACCTACGCTCGGCGCGTGCTGACGGGCTATGCCTTCGAGGGCGTGCGCTCGACAGGCGACAAGGCGACGCGAGCGGCGCCGGTCGCGAGCGCGGCCAAGAACGGCAACGTGCGATTGATTCGCGGCGAGTGGCTGCGCTGGTGGCTCGACGAAGCGATGGCCTTCCCGCACGGCGCGCACGATGACGGCGTGGACGCGGTCAGCGGCGCGTTTGCGGCGCTCGGGCCGATGGTCAGGACGAATGACCCGAAGCGGGTCCACACCGGCGCACGGCGCGCCATGGCCGGCGCGGGCCGGTACTACTGAGGACGACGATGGCATCCAAGCGACGCGGAAAGACCGAGCCGACCCGCGCGCTTGCGCCCGTGGTGCCTCTTGCGGCGCGAGCTCCGATGGGGCGGCAGCTCTTCTCGGCGGCGCCGCGCTATCGCACGCGCACGCGCGTCGCGGGGCTGACACCGGAGCAGCTCTCGGCGGCGCTCGACCGCGCGCGTCTCGGCGACCTCGAGCAATGGGCCGATATCGTCGAGGTGATGCTGACGCAGGACTCGCACATCCGGTCGGTCACCGACACGCTGCTGCGGTCCATCGCCGGCTCGGAGCTTCGGTTCACGGCGCCGGACAATGCGACGGACCCTGCGCTCGCGCAGGCCGGCGCGGACTTCTGCGCGCGGTCGCTCCATGATCACTCGTCGCGCCTCGAGCTCACGCTCTCGAATGTGCTTTACGCCGCGCTCGTCGGGATTTCGATCGCCGAGCATCAGTGGGAGCGCGAAGGGCGCGAGGTGCACTCGGTCGCGCAGCACTGGGTGCTGACGCGCGACATTCGCGTCGATGATTCGTGGATCCCGCGCGTGCGCACCTACCCGCGCGTCGACGGGTTCCAGCAGGGCTGGGACTGGCTCTCTCTTGAAGACGAGCCCGCGCGATGGCTCGTGCATGTGCACACCGCGCCAGGGCTTCAGAGCAACGTCGCCGGGCTGCTCATGTCGTGCGCGTGGCCGTGGCTTTGGAAGCGTTGGGCGACGGTGTTTCAACAGGACGCGTTGGAGCGATTCGGCACGCCGTTCATCTACGGCACGCTTTCGCCGAATGCGCCGGACGCGGCGCGCGATGCGTTCTTCGAGGGATTGCAGGCGCTCTCGTCGTCACACACGGCGGTGATCGAGCAGGAGCAAGCGATCAACATCGTCGAGAGCACGAGCAACCCCGGTCAGACTTACGGCGACGCGATCGACCGCTTCAACGCAGAAATCTCGAAGGCCATTCTCGGCTCGACGCTGAACGTCGAGGTGGGCGACACGGGCGGCAATCGCGCGCTCGGCGAGTCACAGAACGAGACGACGATTCTCCCGCGCTTGCGCGCCATCGCCGCGAGCGCAGAGACCGCGATTCGTGCGACGTGGCTCCAGCCGCTGCTCGCATTCAATGCAGCATCTTTCGGCGGTCGCGTGCCGCCGACGCCGCACGTCGAGTTCGTCCTCGCGACCGAGACGCCGCCCGTCATCACGCAGCTTCACGTCGACGCGGGCGTGGTGCGGGCGAACGAGCTCCGGCTCTCGGCGGGGCTCGACCCGCTCGACGGCCCCGAGGGCGAGCGCTTCGTGCAACCGCTTGCGAAGACGCAAGCGCCGTCGTTCTTCTCCGACGACGACGCGACCATCGACGAGCGCGTCGAGCTCGCCGACGAGGATGGCTTCATCGCGCCGAAGGGTGCGCGCGAGGAGGCCCAGCGCGGGCTCGACTGGCGGCGTGAGTACGGTCGCGGCGGAACCGAGGTCGGCATCGCCCGCGCTCGCGACATCGCGCGTGGTGCGCGATTGAGCGCTGACACGATGCGCAGGATGAAGGCGTTCTTCGCGCGGCACGAGAGCACGAGCAAAGGCGGCGAGGGCTTCTCGCCTGGCGAGCCGGGCTACCCGAGTAACGGCCGCATCGCGTGGGCGCTTTGGGGCGGCGACGCGGGCAAGCGCTGGGCGGAGACGATCGTCGAGCGGCTCGACCGTCGCGAGACGAGCCGCGTGGAGGGTGGCGACGCCGGCCTCCCTTTAGCCCCGGCCCCGAAGAGGGGTCGGCCGCACCAACTGACGATGGCGTGGCAGACTTCGCCGACGTCCTCACCCTCGACGACACAGCTCGAGGGTCTGCGGTTCGACGCATCGGACGACCCCGAGCGCTGACGCTACGCGCCGCGCAGGAGGCGTCAGCGGTGGTGCTAGGGCGTCTGCCCGACCTCGCCGCTGCGCTGCGCACCGCGCGCGACGAGAGCGAAGCGATTGCGTCTTTGAAAGACTGGGCGAGCAAAGCCATCGAGGGCGACCACGCGCTCGTCTCGACGCTCTGGCGCGCGGACATGCAAAGCCACATGGCCGGGCAGCTCTTCGTGCGAGACGTCGAGTTCGGGGCGCGAAAGGTCGCGCTCGCGCCGGACATCTACGATCGAGCATTCCTCGAGCTCGGCTTCGCCGAAGCGCTGGATTACTTCGAGTCTCGCGAGCTGATGAGCCCCGAGGCATTCCGGGCTCTGCTCGACGACGAGCGCGTGCGCGCATGGTCGCTCTCGCGCGGCATCTCCGAGACGGTGGTGCGCGATGCGGCCGAGCGTATCCGCAAAGCGATGGCCGGCGACGGGTCGCAGATGAGCGACTTCATCGAGCAGCTCTCGTCGGGCGTCGACGCTGAGGGCTACCCGGGCGGCGTGCGTCGATACCTCGAGATGGCCTTCCGCACGACGAACGCGACCTCGTACAACGCGGGCCGCATGACGCAGCAGAGCGACCCGGTGGTCGCGGAGGCATTCGCCGAAGGCGGCTGGATGTATTTGACCGCCGATGACAACCGCGTCCGCGACACGCACGCGCCGCTGAACCTCAAACAGTGGCGATACTCCGACCCTGAAGCGCGACGGGCTTATCCGCCCAACGGCTATCAATGCCGATGCGTCGCGATCCTCGTCGACGCTGACGAGCTCGACCCGGCGCAGCTTTCGAGGCGCGTGGATGTCGGGGCGGCGATCACGCCGGGGTTCGCCAAGAGCCCGATGCAGACCATTCGAGAAGAGGCCGACTAATGCACGCCTACTCTGACGACAGCCGCGCACGCGCCATTCGGCTTACCGGGCGCGTGCACTTGCGCGACGAGGGTCGCACCGAGTCGTGGAATCAAATCGCCTACGAAGGCGAATGGAGCGGTCACGCGGCCGGGCCGTTCCAGTTCACGCGCGAGACTTTCGAGCGCATCATCGAGAATTTCCGCCGTCGCGAGCAAGGCATACCGGCGACGTATGGACACCCTCGCGACAGCGTGCAGGCGGCGACGTCGGGGCAAGCGGGTCGCGTGGTCGACCTGCGCATCGGCGAGGACCACAAAGGTCGCGGCGCGAGTCTCGAAGCGCTGATTCGGTTCACGCCGAAGGCGGCCGAGATGGTGCGCGCAGGCGAGCTCGAGCACTGCTCGGTGGTCGTCGGCTTCGAGTCGGTCGACGAGGTGACGGGCGATGACATCGGGCCGGAGCTGTACGAGCTCGGTCTCGTGGTGCAGCCGTTTCTCGCGGACATGCGTCCGCTCCAACTTTCCGCCGCTCATCGCGGCGCAAGAACCGAAAGGAAGCTCGCGATGAGCATCAAGGAAATCCTGTTGAAAGCGGCCGAAGAGCTGCCGGAAGACGCCGGCATGGAAGCGGTCGAGGCGTACATCGAAGGCGCGATGAAGCAGGCCGCTGCGGTCGAGGGTCTCGACATGGCCGAAGACGAAGCCGAGGACATGGAGGCCGCGTGCGGGCCGAAGCGCAAGCGCATGGCCGACGAGGCTGCGCTCGCGGACGAGCCGCCGCCGGTCGAGGAAGCCATGGCTGCGGCGCCGACCGAGATGGCCGACGAGGACATGGCGAAGGCGCAGGCGTACGACTTCATCACCGCTGCGGCCGAGCAGCTCGGCACCGACTTCGCGGGCGCGCTGGCGGCGATGCAGGAGAACGCCGAGGCGATCCTCGGTCTGCTCGCGGGCGGCGCCGACGGCGGCACCAGCGCCGACGACGTGGCCGCGATGAGCAAGGACGTCGTGACTCTCTCGAAGCGCATCAAGGAGCTTGAGGCGGATCTCGAAGCTCGTCGCAAGGCGGAAGCCGAGGCGAAGGAAGCGGCGCGTCTGACGGCGTGCTCGGCGCGCATCGACGCGGCGATCGCCGAGGGTCGGCTTGCGAAGGAGGCGCGTGACGCGCTCGTGCGTCTCGCCAAGCGCGGCGACGACGTGCTCGACGATGCGCTGAGCGCGCACGTCGCGACTGTGGCGCAGCCCCCGGTGGGGCGGCGCTATGAGGCGAGCGGTCGCCAGCAGGTGGCCGCGAGCAAGAGCCCGGTGGAGGCAAAGCGCGTCGCGCTTTCGCAGCTCAGCCCGAAGCAGCGGTACGAGTACGACTCGCACCTCGCTGTTACCAAGAACCACGAGAAGAGCCTCGAAGCGGCTCTGAAGATCGACTGACCCCGGCCTCGCCGGATTGAATAGGAGACCTGACAATGGCTGCACTGACCGCAGACAAGGTCCGCGATGTCCGACCGGGAGGCGCGATTGCTATCCCGGTGCCGGTCGCGGCGAGCACGACGATCTATCTCGGATCGATCGTCAACGTGAACTCCAGCGGCTTCGCCGTCGCCGGAGCGAACGACACCTCGCACGAGTGCATGGGTGTCGCGAAGGAATACGTCGACAATTCCGCCGGCTCGAACGGCGACTTGACCGTCATGGTCGAGTTCGGCCAGGTCGAGAAGTTCGATTCGACCGGCATCACGCAGGCCGACCTCGGCAAGAGCGCTTACGTCCTCGACTCGGGCACTGTCGGCGACGACGGCGCGGCGTCGAAGAACGTCCACATCGGCACGATTGTTCGCATCGTCACGACGAACGTCTGCGAAATCCACGTCCAGCCGCGTCCGGCGGTCACCGCGCAGCCCACCTGATGGTCTGAGCGAATCACTCACCCATCAATAGGAGAACCAACCAATGTCCATCGTCAATTTCGAGGACAAGCTCGCGGCAGCCAATCGCGCGTACAGCGCTGCGCTCGACAGCATCCGCGAGCAGCCTCCCGGCACCTACACCCTCTTCACGCTCGTGGACGGCGCGCCTGGCGGCACGTCGGCCAACGTCGGCTACCTCGACCCGACCTCGCCGCTCGGCGTGCTCGGTCGCGGCGAGTCGAAGGTCTTTTCTGACGCGCTCGCGCTCGGTGCGACCTACGACATGGAGGTCGTCTACAAGGCGCACCGCCTCGACCGTCGTGACGTCGAGCACGACACGTCGGGTCGCGTGGCGCGCATGCTCTCGAGCTTCGTCGCGGATGCGTCGCTGCTCGTCGATGAGCGCATCTGGGATCTGCTTCTCGGCAACACCCTCGCGGGCGTCGACGGCGTGTCCCTTCTCAACGACGCGCACCCCTACGGGGAAGCGGGCGCGACGTGGGACAACCTCACGACCGACGCGCTTTCGCACGCGTCTTTCCGCGCTGGCATCGCGGCGATGCGCAACACGAAGCGCTACGACGGGCGGCCGTTCGCGGTCAACCCGACGCACCTATTCGTCGGCCCCGACCTCGAGTCGACGGCCCTCGAGGTGACCGGCGCGGATCGCGCGTTCAACGTCACGTCGGCGGGTGCCTTCGACGGCGGCGCGAGCGTCGTTGCGGCGGCGGTGCAGGCCAACGTGATGGCGGGTCGCGTGACGCCGGTGGTGGTGCCGTGGATCACCGACGCGCAGGAGTGGCTGCTTATGGATCTCTCGAAGAGCTCCAAGCCGTTCTACGCGCAGGTCGGCGCGATCTTCGAGCAGATGCCCGACGTCAACGACTCGGTTGTTCGCCGCTCAGACGTGTTTGAGTACGCGATCAACTGCGACCTCATCGCCGGTCCCGGCGCGCCGCAGCTCATCTACGGTCGCCTCGACTCGTGATGTCCTGACCAGAGAGGAAAGCACCCATGACCAATCCGCGATACCTGCCGCCCGGTGCGGCTGACATGATGAGCAAATACAAGCCGTGGAGCCGCGTGCTCGTCGAGACGCTACCGGGCGTCCGCGTCACCGCTGGCGGGCACGGCTTTGTCGGCTCGGCTGTGATCGACATCCCGACCGACGAGGTCGATAAGCTCATGGCGAAGGTCCGCGACCACGACGAGTGGGCGCGATGCGAAGCCGCCGCGAAGCGCAAGCGCGACAAAGAGATTGCCGAGGGCAAGCGTGGCGACAAGCACACTGCTGCGGCGGAGTTCTTCTCGCGCCACGGCAAGGGCGGCGGATCGCTCGCTCGCGTCGAGGTGATCGAAGACTCCATCCCCGCACCGCTCACCGACGAGGAGCGCAAGCTCGCGCAGGTGATGGCCAGCGTGCAATCGCAGATGACGGCGCGCGTCGCGCCGCCGAAGGTCGAAGAGGCCGACGCGAGCGAAGCCGAGGACGTCGAGGTCATGCCTCGCCGTCGAGGCCGTCCGCGTAAGGTCGTCTCCGACGAATGACCCCGCGCCGCAAGGCGCTGGGAAGCGGCTGTCATGGGCTGCTTTCCTCTTTGCTCCCTCCCCCGGCATGGCCCGTCTACGTCTCGCGGCGTAGGCGGGCCGCGCCACTACCGCGATCGAGGTGACCCATGGCTGCTGTCCGTTACATCACGACCGCTGACGTCGACGCCGTGATGGGCAGCGACGTCCTCGCGGCGCTCTTCACCGACAACGGCGTGCTGAGCACCGCAGCGCGCGACCGTGCGCTCGAGCTCGCGTCGACGCTCGCACGCGCGAGCGCGCAGAATGCCGGTTATGACCTCGGCGCGCAGAGCGACGGCACCGGCGTCGAGATGGCGAAAGCGCTGGCGCTCTCGGCGTTCACGCAGCTCGCATACGGCAGAAAACAGCAGACGCCGCCCGAGGCGACGATGGCAATCATCGGCGCGCTCATCGAGGCTGCGCGCACGGGCGACCTGCCGGTGCCCGAGCTGACGGCCGACGCGCGCGGCGCAGTCGGCGGCGTGCGCTTCACCGACTCGACCTCGACGAGCTCTCCTTACGCGCCCGTCTTCGTCGGTCGACTGCGCGGGGTCTACTGATGCAGGTCGACATCGACACGGGCGAGCTCGACGAGATGGCCCGCGACTTCAAGGCGATGGCCGCTCGCGCTGCGGACCTGACGCCGGTCACGAAGCCGGCGGCCGAGCGGCTGCGCTCTGTCATCACGATGAGCTTCACGCGGTCGCAGAGCCCCAACGGTGAGGCATGGCGACCGCTCGCCGAGTCGACGATCGAGCGTCGTCGCAAGCGAAGCGGGAAGCCGCTCATCGACACCGGGCTCCTGCGTCAGAGCATCGCGACGCGCGGCGAAGCGAAGGCGGTGGTCTTCGGCGTCGCCGGCTCGGCGGCGAGCTACGCGCCTTTTCACCAGTTCGGGACGCGAAAAATTCCGCGCCGCGCGTTCTTGCCAACGGATGCGTCCGGCACGCCGCAGTTTGACGGCGGGTCGGCGCGAAAGTGGATTGAGCGCACCATGCGCGAAGCGCTGAGTTACATCGCGGGCAAGAAAACCGGCATGGCGGGCTTCGGCAATCGCGGCGGCGCAGGGGGTGGATGATGGCGCAGCTAGCTGCCGCCGCGATACTGACCGCCGTGCGCGAGGTCTGCGAGGACGCTGCGGGGTCGCTGCGCATCATCACGGCGGACACCTACCGGCCCGGTGCGCACGAGACGCAGGGCGAAGCGGCGGCCTCGACCGAGGCGCTGGTGCGTCCGCGCGCGGAGCCTCGCTTCACGAGCGTCGAGCCGCACGGCGCGCGACCGCCGGAGCAGGGAAGCTTCACTCTGTATGCGCTCGAGCTCGAGGTGACTGTGACCCGCTATGTCGGGACCGAGCACGCGCTGCTCGCCGACGTGCGCACGGCCTTGCGTGCGCTGGCCGCCGAGGACTCCTCGAGGCTGGCGCAAGCGCTCGGCTGGCCTGGCAATCTCAGCGCGACCGTCGCGGGCACGGCGACGGGTCTCGTGTCCGGTATGCTGCGGCACACCGGAAGTGCGGTCGGAGACCTCGAGACTGCCGAGGGACAGAACGGCCGCATCATCACCGTGCATTCGTTTGAGGGCGCCGCTCGAGTGGCGACTGCCACCGTCTGAAAGGATTGACTCATGTCGATTGAGGTCTTCGCGCTCCAGCGCATCGCCGTTTACACCGAGGCCAACAGTGCGTTTGCCGACAGGTCGCTTCCCGGCGACGCGGCAGATTTGCCGTTTCAGGAGGGCTCGGCGCAGCTCGCTTTGAATCGCGACCCGCTCAATCCGCAGGTCGTCCAGCAGTATATGGACGCGCGCTCGCCGGTCGTGCTCGGGCCGCGCATGGCAACGCTGACGGTGACGGTCCCGCTCGCGGCGGTCGGGTCGCAGTCGACGTCGCCGGCGTTCACCGATTGGGGCTTGGGCATCCTGCTAAAGAGCGCGTTCGGTGGCGCTGACGACTCGAATGCCAACACCACGTTCACGGGCGGCACGGCAGCGGCGCCGACGATCACAAGCGCGACGGGCTTTTCGTCTGGCGGTGCGATCGGCTGGGTCGACGGTAGCGGCGTCTACCATCTGCATGAGATCGACAACATCTCGACGCTGACGGTCAATCTTCACCAGGCTTACCCGTCCGCGCCGTCGAATACGAACCCAGCGCGCGGCGCGACGACCTTCTACCTGACCGAAGACCCGGACACGTCGATCGCGTGTCTCGTCGAGGGCAAGGAGAGCGACAACCGCTTCGCGCTCGTCGGTGGCCAGCTCACGGCCGCGCCGACCTTCGCCTTCCCGCTCGGCGAGATTCCTACGGTGACGTTCACCCTGACGTTCGCGGATTGGGTCGAGCTCTCGCCGGCGGCGATCACGGCTGCGACCTACGGCGAGACCGAGCACATCTATACCGAGGGCTTCCTCCGCATCAAAGCGTATGACACCGGCACGGCGCGCACGCTCTACGACGCGGCGCAAATCGACTTCGAGCTCTCGGGCCCCATCTTCGTGCCGGTGCGCTCGCCGTCCGGCACCGCGCCGCAGGCTGGCGGGATGACCGCCTATCGCTGGCGCCGAAATCGCGTGGTGCCCATCGCGCGGATGAGCATGAATATCCCGCACGAGAACAACGACTGGTTCGACAACCGCGACGCGCTGAACGACTACCACATCGAGTGGCAAATCGGGACGAGCGGCGCTGGCAAGGCGGTCACCATCTCGCTGCCGCGTGCGGAGGTGGTCAACGTGCAGCCCGTCAACCAAGATGGGCTTGCGTATCAGCGCGTGACATTCGAGGCGACGATTGACGGCGCGACGGATGATGCGTCGACTGAGATCATGCGCTCGGCCATCCGACTGCATTTCGGCGCGTGACGCGCCATTGAATCCGCTGGGGAGCGGAAGAGGAAAGCAACCATGGCACTCGAAAATCTGAAGGTCGTTAGTCTCTCGGACCCTGCTCTAGACCTCGAAGCGATGGACGCCGTCGTGGTGACCTATCTACGCGAGCGTGACCCTGAGCTCGTGCGCGTGCTCGAAGGTCACCGCGCGCGATGGTTCCACCTGGGGCATATTGACATGATGGCGTTTCGTAGCTACGTCGCGCCGAGTCTCCTCGAAGACGCGACGGTGCCGCTCGAGGTCGCGTGGCGCGCCTTCGAGTGCGGCGTGACGCGCATCGAGATGGAAGATGGGTCAATCCTCGAACCTGCGCGCGAGGACGCGCTCGCGAACGGCGCGATTCGCAAGCGCTGGCGTGCGGAGCAGCTCGACGTGCTCTCGCCCGCCGAGGTCTGGGAAATCGGCTCGCTGTGCTACACGAGGGCGCTGCTGGGAAAAGCGCGGAAGGCGCGCTTTGCGCTGCCGCCTGGGTGGCAGCACGTCTGGATGAACAGGGTGCCACACTCGGCGGTTGCGGCCGACGCCGCGACCCGTCTCGGCCCTGGCTGAACGCCGCCTGGGGCGGCTCAGACCGCGAGCGGCAGGCGTGGCGCGCGGCGTGGGAATGCGACTGTGAGGGGCTCGTGCCGCTGCGCACGACACCTCTCGACCACGCGAAGGCGCAGGCGACGCGGGCTCTGTCGACTGCGATCGAACGCGAGTGCGGCGCGGCGCCCGAGCGCTGCCCGCACAGCGTGTTCTCTGACCCGCTCATCTCCTCGACGCTCGACGGGTATCGCGTGGCGCGCAGCGGCGGGCACACGAATCTCGCGGCGTATGCGGCAACGAATCCGCCGGAGCTGCTATTCCGGGCGGTGATGACCTACGATCGGGCCGTCGATCGCGCGCTCGCCGCGCGACGCAAACGAGAGGACGCAGCACGCACCGCGCGCGCCGCCTCGTCGAAGGCTCAATCCCAATTTCGAAGGCGGTAGCTCGTGGCCAAATACGAGGTCGAGGTCGAGGTCGATGCGCAGTCGGCCATCGCCACGCTGGAGCGTCTACGCGCGAGCACCGAGCGCGTGGGGACCGCCGCGAGCCAGCAGATGGCGCCCGCGCTCCGCACGGCGGCCGACGCGCAGGCGAAGGCTGAGGCGGCGGCGAAGAACAACGCGGAGCAGCTCAACAAAAACCTGGCGGCGGCGGCCGCGCTCGGCTCGGCATTCGGCAGCATGACCGCGCAGCTCGGGCCGGTCGGGCAAGCGCTCGGATCGGCAGCCTCGAGCGCGGCTGCGATGTACGCGGCGATGGGGCCGATTGGCGCCGTGGTCGGCGCGGTCGCTGGCGTCATGCCGGCGCTCATCAACGCGTTGTCTGACACCTCCGAGGAGGCCGATAGGACTGCGCAAGCGATTGCGGCAACCTCGAGGTCTCTCGACGACTTCATCGCAGATGTGCGTCGTGCGACCGCCGAGGCTGGCCGCGCTCGCCGCATCGCAGCGGGCTTCGCGAGCGAAGAGGAAATCGGCGGTCAGATACGGCAGCAGGAAGAGCGCGCCGGCACCCTACTTGCGAACCTGACCCGTCTCCGGTCGGGGCTCTCGGACGCTCAGCAAATCAGTGTGCTTCGCACATTGAACGACGCTGAAAGATACGGTCGCACAGCAGAGACCGTACAGAGCACGCTTCGCACGACGCTGATGGGAGAGGACGCGTCGCGCATCTCTCAGATTGCCGCCACAATCAAGGCTCTATCGGACGCGCGCCGCGAGTCGAATCGGCTTCGCGAGCAACAGGCCGAGGTGCAACGCGAGAACATCGCGGCCGACATTGAGGAGGCCGAGGTCGAGATGGAGCTCGCGCGGCGTCAAGCCGAGCCCACATCTCGCAGAGGCGGAGGGGCGCGCGACGCCGAGCGCGAGGCTATTGAAGCCGCTGCGCGCGCCAAAGCTGAGCAAATCGCGATCGAGCAGAAGCAGCTCGAAATCGCGAACGAGCTACTCGACAAAGAGGAGCAACGGCTGCGCATCGCGAAAGAGATTGCGCAAGCGGAGCTCGACGCCGCCGACGCGAAGGCTGCCGCAGCGCGCGCATCGGCCGCCGCCGAGAAGCGCGAAAACGAGCGGCTGCGCATCCTTGCCGAAGAAACCGGCAAGGCGAAGCAGCTCGCGACAGAGGAGCGCGAAGAGCAGGAAGAGCGCACGAGAATCGAGGAAGACCGCATCCGCATCACGTCGCGCGCGAACGCCGGTCTCGAGGGCGTCCTCGACATCGCCAAGCGCACCGCCGAGATTCAACGCGAAAGCAACGCATCGGTCGGCGATGCGTTCAAAACGGCGGTCGACGAATGGCTGAAGGGCTTCGCTTTGCAGTCGGCTTACAAGGGCGTGGCGGCGACCGCCGAAGCCATCGGCTCGGCCGTCACGAACCAGCCTAACGCCGCCGCGAAGTTCGCCGAGGCCGGCATCCACTTCGCGCTCGCCGCGGCCGCTGGCGGCGCGTCTGCGGCCATCCCGAATGCGGGTGGCGGTGGAGGTGGCGATGGCGGTGGCGGCGGCCGACAAGGCCCCGAGGCGGTCGGCGGCGGCGGTGGTGGTGGCGGTGGCGGCACGGTCGTGGTCAACTTCAACTCGCCGGTCGCCGAGGCGGAAATCGGTCGACAGCAGGAGCGCGCGTCGAGGGCGGCGCGTCGGAGGTTCGGCTCGTGACCCATCGCATCGAAAGCGGCTGGAGCGTCGACACGCTGGGGACGTTCACGCTCACCGTCGTCGGCAACGTCAGCACCGAGACCGTGTCCATCACGACCGGCACCTATTGTCATTCGGATTTGACCAGCGTGCTCGGCACCGGCAATTACGATGACTTCGCGGGCGCGTTGAAAACGGCGCTTGACGCGAGCGGCGCGTCGAGCGGGGCATTTACGGTGACGTGGTCGACGTCGACGCTGCTCTATACGATCAGCAATGCGGCCGCTAACTTCGACCTGACCTTCCCGAATACCGCAGCGGGAAACCGCATGGCGGACGCGCTCGGCTTCACGCGCAACACGACGACGAGCTCGACGGCTGCGTCGCTCTCGGGCACGCGCCGCCCGTACTATGTGATCGACGGCGCGATGGGCGGTCGCAGCGGCTGGACGCGCGTCTATGAGGGCGACGACATCACGTCGCAAGCGGAGGCGGAAGACGGCTCGACCTACGCCTCGGCGCGCAGCGTGGCGCCGCTCTACGACGACTGGACGGTACCCTTCGAGACGCTCGCCGCGACCTTCGAGCTCGAGGCGCTCACGGCGGTGCCGTGGACGTGGGAAGCGTTCTTCAAGCACAGCCGAGGCATCCATCCCTTCGCCGTCTTCGACGATGCGGGCAACACGGTGCATGTGCTGCGTGGGCCTCGAGGTGCGCGCTTCAAGCCGGCGCGCGCGAGCGAAGATTGGGACGGCCGGTGGTCGATTGACCTGCTCACGATCAATCGGGGTGCGCTCATCAATCCGCCGTCTGTGCTCGTCGCGCCGGTCGCAAGCGGCACGGTCGAGATTGGTCAGACGCTTTCGACCACCGACGGGTCGTGGACCAACTCGCCGACGAGCTACAGCTACCAGTGGCAGCGTGACGGCGCGGACATCAGCGGCGAGACGTCGGCGACTTACACTGTCGTCGCGGCCGATATCGGGCCGGGCACAGCGGGCATCGGGACGGGAATCACCTGCCTCGTTACGGCGAACAACGCTGCGGGCGCGAGCTCGCCGAGCGCGTCGAACGCCCTGGTCTTCGCGCACGCGACTTATCTTGCCGATACTGCGATCGGCATCTCGACTGCAGGCGTGACGCTTGTCGGCTCTGACGTTGACGAATGGGCCTCGAGCCTGGGGGGCATCTCGGTGACGCTGACGGCCCCGAGCGCATCTCAGCGTCCGGCGTACTCAGCGACCGGCGGGCCGGGCAGTCGACCGCTCATCACTGGCGACGGCACCGACGACGTGCTCACGGGCACACTGACGAAGGGCAGTGCGTTCGACGATTACGAGTGGGGCGGCGTGGCTCGTCTAGTCGCGCATGTCTCTGCTGGTGATCGGTGGGTCGCATACGGCGTTGGTTCGGTATCGCGATTCCATATTAGTGAACGAGCCGGAGGCACTTACCGAATCACAGTAAGCGGCGGCGCGAACGTCGAGCCTCTGCTTGACTCGACTACGGCGCTTCTGCACTGGTCAGGCGATGCGACGCCGAGCACGATCAACGCGCGTCGCACCGGCGTGGTCGAGGCGACTGCATCGGCGACGGTGACTTCGAGAAGCGATGGCGAGACGCTTTCTGTCTTCGCCGATGGCGCGGGCACGAATGCGAGCAACAGCGAGCTGATGGCGTTTTATTGCGGCCCGATTCTGACGTCTGACCAGCGCACGCATCTTCGCGCGCTGCTCACCTATCACACCGGAGTGACGTCGTGAGAGTGCATGTCTACGCGACGCGCGAGCTCGCGCAGAACGCGATTGCCGCAATCGATGCCGCTCGCAATCCCGACGGCACCGAGGAAGTCGCGCTCCCCGATGGCACGCGCGAGCGTCGCGCCGCGAAAGCGTGGGCGTTCCCCATCGAGCTCGAGGATGGCCGATGGGCTGTGACGGCGGTCGACCCCAATGCGCCCGACGTGCGCACGATTGAGCCTGTCCTCGACGAGAACGGAGAGCCTGTCATCGTTGATGGTCGCGTTGTCATGCGGGAGGTTGAGTCGTGACCTACGGCATCACGACCGCGTATCGGCTCATCATCGAGGGCCTCGGCATCGAAGCGGTGACGGACCCGGCGATGGAGCGGCTGTCGCCGGATATCTCGCGCTATCGCATCGTCGGGCTCTTGCGAGACGGGCTGCGTATTCAAGAGCAATGCGACATCGCGCGCGGTGAAATCGAAGCCGGCGGCGTCACGGTCTCAATCGTCGATCGTCAGGTCGATCAAGTCTGGTGCGAGTGGCTAGCGCAACAGCCGCAGGAGTACACCTGGCTGACGGCGGACGTGTCGACCATCGACGCCTCGATCACCGTCGCGGACAACAGCGTCGTCACGACCAACGACGTCATCCATATCGGCACCGAAGCGATGCTCGTCAGCGGCACGAGCGGCGCTGATACGATCGACGTGACGTCGGGGCGCGGGTGGTGGCAGACCATCGCGCAGGCGCACTATACGAGCGACGGCGAAGAGCTCGTGACGCCGAAGGTCACAGTGACGCGGCCGACGACGCTCGAAGGGCGTCGCGCGTACCTGTACCGCTACGTCGACGGCGACGACCTGCAAGGTGACGGCACGCTGGTCTGGCGCGGGGTCTGCTCGACGGATGCGCGCCTCGAAGATGACGGCGCGACGTGGACGATCACGATTGACTCGATCGTCTCGCTACTGAAACAGCCGATTGCGACCGACCTCGATGAGCCGACGACGATTCGCGGCATCTACTATCCGGCGGCCGAGTTTATTCGATTTCAGTTCCTGGAGAGCAACGGCGACGACATCCTCTCCGGCCGCTCTCACGATCGCACCGCGATCATTCGCATGCACGGCTTCTGGGAGACGCAGGAGCAATGGTGCGAGGATATTCAGCTCGCGATTGATCAGGCGAGCAACACGAGCGGCGCGGGCACGACTGGCATCGTCGCGGGCACGACGGGCGTGGTCGAGGTCGAGCAGGCATTCGGTCTCGCACGTCGGACGGCCGACATCTTCGTCGAGGTGCAGGACTCTGGTCATTGGGGGATTCGGTGGATTCCCGATGCCGGTCAGCCTCGACATCTTCTGCTCGGCACCTTTGGCGGATTCGGCCCCGGACTAGAGCTCGAGGGCGCGCTCATCAATCCTTGGGGAAGCACCATCGCGACGCCTAGCGCGCCGCACCCGTGGGTCATCGTCGCAGGAGATGGCGGCGTTACTAGCAAGGGCAAGGTGCCGCGCGGCATCGTCGGCGGTGGCGCTGGTATCGGCGGTGGCGCTGAGCCGTATTCGCCGCAGCGCATTTACCCCGACTTGAATCTGACGGCGGTCGCGCTCGGTTCGATTGGCGACTATGACGTGCAGATTGAATGGGGTTCGGGCACGCCTTCGAGCGGCGCTTATCCGGTGCGCAATGCGGATGCAGACGAGGGATGGGCGCGAGTCGGCGTGGTCGATTCACGGCACATGTACCCTGGCCAACTGCCGAAGCTATCGTTCCGTCGTCGCATTGCGGAGGGCAATATCGGTGATCTTCGCGACGGGCTTGTGACGCTTGCGCCCGACCTCGCGAACGCCGGCGCGATGCCGTTCATCACGACGCAAGATCTTGCGTCATGGACCACCGTTGCAGACCGCGCCGCGAGCGGGCGGCTGCTTCTCGAATCGAGACGGTACATCGTCGGTGGGGAGATTGACCTCGACGAGCTCGTGGCGCAGGAGTGCCGTCTTTTCGGCGTGTTCCCCCGCCTTGAATCGGACGGCAAGATCGGCCTGTCATACCTCGAGCTCCCCACGTCGACCGCCATTCTCGCCGGCACCCTCGACGATGGCGACATCCTCGTGAGCGACCAGCCGCCAACGTGGGAGCGCAACGCGACCGATGGATCCATCAACGTCGCCGAGATGAAAACGGGCTATTCAATCCTCGAGGATGACCACGAAGGGACCACCTTTGTCATTCGCGACGTGACGGCGTTGTCGACGCGCAAGGCGACGCGCAAGCTCGAGATCGCTCCGCTGTCTCTGGACCCGGCCGACTTCACCTGGGACTACGTCTCGGCAGTCGACGTCGCGCGGCGCGTGCTCGCGATCTTCGGGCGACCATACTCAATCGTCAAAGTGGCGGTGTCCTCCGAGTGGCTCACCACGGCGCTGTGCGGCTCTGTGCTCGGCCTTCGCTCGCCGCGCATCCCTAACGTCTTCACCGGTCGACGAGGCGTAGGACAGGGCTCTGAGCAGCCTGCGGTGGGGCTTGTGATCGGTCGGGATTGGGATCTGTCCACCGAGACCGGCACGCTCACGCTCATCGTCTCGGAAGCGCAGACAGCAGGCTACGCGCCGAGCGTATTCATCGATTCGTCGGCCGTCGTGAGCGGCAATCAATACGACCTGAGCGTGACCTTCGATGACCCGAGCGGCGTGAGCATGGCGCCGCCGGCCGCCGTGCTGTCGGACTTCTATTCGGTCGGGGACGAGCTGTATCTGCTCATCTGGGACGCGACGACGCAGACTGCGCAAACGTGCGTCATCGACGCCGTCAATGACGGCGCGTCTGAGCTCCGTGTGACCTTCGATCTGTCGCCGACGCTGAGCGGCACGCGATATCTGCGTTTCGCCAACTACTCGGACGGCACGCTAACGACATCGCAAAAACGCTTCGCATTCTACGCAGACGGCTCGCGACGCCTCGACGATGGCATCGGGGGGTTTGATCCTGCGCGGGAGTATGCGGCATGAGCACATCACTCTTCGAGGGACTCGTCCGGTATCAAGATTCGCAGTGGGGAGACTACGATCCGGTCGATGCCGCGCAGTCGCGCGCCGTGATGAGCAACGTCATGCACTCGGCCGATTCGTGCGGCCAGGTGCTCGTCAACTGGCGCGTGGCCGATGCGCGGTCTGTGAGCCGCGTCCTGACGCAAGCCGTGACTTACTACGCGGTCTGGACAAGCGCGGCGCTGCCGATTCGATTCAACGGCGACGGCAGCGCATACAAGCTCCGGATTCGGCTTCGGGCCGCTGCCGGTGTCGCCGGCACGGTCGACTTCGCGGTGTGCGTGATCGGAGGGAATCAGAGCGTCGACGCTGCTTACGATGCGATCACAGCCGGCACTCCCGTCGCGACCACCGCGAGCTCGAGCTCGACGTCGCACGCATGGCTCACGCTCTCGACGTCGACCATTAGTCTGGTTTCTGGCAGCGAAGCGATATCCGGTGTCACGCGCAGCACGCGCAGGGAGATCGGAGGCGCAGCGGTCGGCGTCAGCTACGATGCGGCGAAGATCGTGGTGATGGCGCAGAGGTCTACCGGCTCTGGCTCCACGACATCGGCGCTCATCAGCGGCTTACATGCCGCCGAATACATCGGACCCTGACCTATGACCCTTTCGCGCGTGCCGCAGTTCCGAGAAAAGATCTCGTTCACATCCATCGTCGCTGGCGCACCTGTCGCCTCGACCGACTGGCAGCGCGCGGCGGCGGTTCAAAACTGGGTCGCTGGTCGTGGGCGTCAAAACATCCCGACGTTCAAGCCCGAGCATTCCGCGAACAAAAGCACGACGTTTCGCTATGCGATTCGCATTTTGCCGAGTTATTCGGCAATCGACTTGGTTGCGATGGTCGCGACCAAGAACGTCTCATCGGTCTTGCCAGGGATAGTCGACGCGCCGGTCCCGATACTGCTGAGCGTGTCACCGCGAGCTGCTTACAGCTCGGCCGCGATTGATATCAATCTGGATGTCATTGTGCCGGTTACCGATACCAACATGGAATCAATCGCCGTCTACGAAGTGCCGCGTGCGTACCTCGAGCAGACCGCGAGCGCGGGCGGCATCGACACCACGGCACTAGCGGCGGGGCAGCCCATCACAGCGGCCAGTGTCGAGGCGCTCGCCGATGCGCTCGCCGATGACACGTTCGGCACGCGCACGCTTGCGTTTCATGCGGTGCCGTATTCAAACGGCTCGAGCACGATCACGACTTACGCGACAGACTCGACGAGCGCGACCTTCGCGCCCGTCGTCGGCGGCAATGGCGTGCCGGTGCTTGCGCGAAAGAAGCGCGTCGGCGACACGACGCGCACCGTCAAAGCGCGCTGTTACGGCTGGGTCACGAGCGGCACGACCGGCGAGTTCCGAGTCGAGTCGAGCGTCAACGGTGCGAGCTCCGCCGTGAGCTTCACGAATACGACCCCGGCGTGGTCGAACGAAATCACCGACCTCGTGGTCGACTGCGAAGACCTATCGACCGCGACCGGGCTTCAATCAGCGACGTGGGACGAGCTGACGTGTGACTCGCGTCGGTCGGCTGGAGCCGGCACGGTCTACGTCGCCGGCTGGATCGTCTACGAATGATCGCGTGCTACTCTCACCCTGAGGATTCCGATGTCGACCAATCTCATCTCCGCTGCTTTCGCGACCGCGCCCATCTACACCGGCACCGTCGACGCGACGACCGTCGCTGCGGGTGAGCCGCAGCGTCTCTCCGGCACGGGCGCCACGGGCGCCGCGAACGCGACCGCGCTGCCGGTCGGGCGCTATGCGACCTTGCAGGTCGCCGGCACCGCTGTGCGAGCTCGCTGGGGTGCCACAGCGCCCGAGGCTGACACGACCGATGTCTACCTCTCGGCGGGCGCGAGCTTCAGCTGGTACGTCGAGCAGAGCTCGCAGTTCGTGAGCGTGCAGGCGGCCGACGGCTCTGCCGCTTTCGAGGCGCACGTCTGGTGCTCCTCGCCGAAGGTCGCGTGATGTCGAGGCGCTTCGCAGGCACCGGCCTCCTTCGCCGCCCCGGCACGCGGTTCACGCTCGGCGGGGGCGCAGTCCCGGTTCCCTCGTATGACCCCGACGCGCAAGCGTATTTCGATCGCGTCGAAGGCCCGAGCGGAGACGATCAAAGCCTGGAGCCCGAGGTCAAAACTGCAATCAACGACTTTGTGGTCGGATGCAAGGCCGATGGCGTCTGGGCCGCCATCAAAGCGTCGTGCATCCTCGCCGGTGCGCGGACGCTGTCCGGCGCATTGCAGCCCCTGGTGGGCGCGGCGCCGACAAACTTCAACTTCGTGTCTGGCGACTACAGCCGAAAAACGGGGTTGGTTGGCGATGGAACCACAAAGTACCTGAGCAGCAACCGAGCCAATAATGCCGACCCGCAGGACGATAACCATAACGCCTTCTATGTGACGGCCGCCCCGACTTCTGGTCTGCGGTTCTTTATGGCATCGGACGCTGGTCCGACTACCGGCGCCAACAATTTCTTGCAAAACACCGACGGTAATATCTACGTCAGAAATCGGTCGGCGACCTACAACAACACTTTGGCAAGCGCTTTCATCTTGGGGTTCAAGGGCTTTAGCAGAGACAACTCTGCTACCTACACCCTGCGAGACAACGCCACGACCTCAGTGATTACCCGCGCGTCCGAGACACCCTCCGCGTCGGCCATCCAGATATTCGACCGAGGCACCACGCCGCCGCATTCTCCGACCGACGCCCGTCTGGCCTTCTATTCCATCGGCGAAGATCTCGATTTGGAGCTGCTCGAATCTCGCGTTTCTACGCTGATTGCCGCACTTGAGTTTGGTATCAACACTGGCCTTGCCGCAAGTGACTACGACGCCGACACCGTGGCCTATGTCAATCGCGGCTACGCAGCAGGAGGGTCACTGTCATGAGCCAAGTAAAAGACCTCGTTGACGCCATCGACGCATTCATTACGGGCAGCAAAGCTGACGGAACGTGGAACGCCATTAAGGCATCCTGCATTATGGCGGGGTGGGATAACCTGAATGGTGCGCTGACACCGCTTGCTGGCACGGCACCGACAAACCACAATTTTGTCTCCGGCGACTACGACCGCAAAACCGGTTTGACGGGAACCGGGAGCGAGTATCTGGACACGAACAGAGCTTGCGACGCCGACCCTCAAAACGATCAGCACGTCGCGGTTTACACAACGACACCGGAGTCAGGCGCCAGCTCGTATGCTTACATTTCAGGCGGCGCGTCTTCTTTCGGCGCGTCTATCACCGAGGTTCTTCATGTGTCTTCGCAAGTGTATTTCCGAAGCCGAAACGTAGGAGGGGCCGCGATTGGTTCGCCCACGCCGACATCGCCAGCCTTTCTCGGCGTATCGCGAAGCGCTTCGTCAAACTTCGGCTGGAGGCTTGGCGGTACTAAACGACACAAAACACG
>Ga0070749_10000427_pt1 | contig 28592 bp, 8 predicted proteins | sample VirMetDEL_Nov_18_FD_75180 | JGI IMG/M metagenome (GOLD analysis project Ga0070749, IMG submission 75180) | Aqueous microbial communities from the Delaware River and Bay under freshwater to marine salinity gradient to study organic matter... | ecosystem: Environmental > Aquatic > Marine > Coastal...
AGTCAAACCAATGCGATACAAAGTACACAAGGAGAATATCAATCAACAGGTAGAATGACAGAGAACCAAGAAAGGTTCATTGATGGTAAAAGTAAACAGTTGGACATTAATCCAGCAAAACTGTTTAAAGATGTATTCAGTCTTTCTGTATCAAGGAAGATTGATAAGAAACAAGCAAGCGATGCGATTGAGAAGCTCAATGAGTATCAGCAAAATAAAGATTTAATTCCTAGTTCAATTACTGGTTATCAAGAAGATTGGAGAAATGCATGAAAGTAAATTATCAAACACGTAATGGTCGTCTTAGCGTTGAGTTGTCAGGAGATGACCAAAAGAGTATCTTTGCAGAGATCGCAAAGTTCCAAGAAGTATTCGAGGAATCGGTTTGTGGTAAATGTGGTAGCGACAACGTAAGGTTTGTTGTACGAACAGTTGATGACAATGAATATTATGAGTTACGCTGCGCAGACTGTGGCGCAAGACTATCGTTTGGCGTAAATAAGAAAGGCGGAACACTGTTCCCGAAACGTAAGGATGGCGACGGAAGCTGGTTGCCTGACCGTGGATGGGTCAAGTGGAACCCAAAGACAGAGCAAAACGAGTAACGACGCTTTTGTGGTTTGGCGAAACGTAACGAGCCGTAGTTATCGTAAAAACCACAGTTCATTAAATCGGCAACCCTGCTTTTACAGCTTGGCAAAAACGTATCGTGCTGTAGATAGCGTAAAAGCTGTATAATGATAAATCAGCGGACTGGCTGCCCTAAGCAGCCTTAACTAAGGTTTAATGGCTTGCCTGTAAACGTAACGACTTTTGTAGTTAACGTAAAAGTCATTGTGAAGTAAATCAAAATTCTAAGGGGGTTCACGGTGGACCCCCAAGTTTTTGATAATCACTAGACATTAGGAGCAAACATGTCTAATTTTATTGTTGTAGATTCTACCGAAGTGCGTGGATCAAAGTTTATGATTCCTAAAGAGGCTTTCGATCTAGAAGAATTCTTAGAAGTTTATAGAAATGACCTAAGAATTACTACCAATTACGTATTTAATTTTCTTAAAGATATCATATCTAAATACGGGCCAGAAAACGTTAATATAAATCCGCAGCAAATCGTTATACAAAATGATGATGTTGAAGATAGTTATTATGTAGGGTTTGACGATAATAATTATGACTTCAAATTTGGAATCTACAATAGAAATGGAGAGCTTAAAAAAGACGGAACTCCTAAAAACGAATGGATAGATGCAAAGGATCTTAAAAAGTCAGACACGGTTACTTGTAAAAAAATAACTGACACATCTATCAAAGATATGTTAGAGTCTGTTCTGCCAAGTACAAGCAATGCTTGGAGATCTAATCTTGTTGCCTATTATATAAAAATGCTTAAATCTAGAATTAGAGGTGACAAGTTTAATAGACATAAGCTGTGCGATGCTATAGTGGCTATGAATAGGCCGCCGCAACTTAGAAGTGAAACTTTCCATACTAAAGATGGATTCAAAATTAATATTTCTACTAAAACAATCTCAGTGATAACAAGAGATGTTGACGAAAAAGGCAAGCCAGTTAGAGCTAGTTTTCCATATGAATTTACCACAAGTCATTTAAACTATGACGGTAAAGGTAGTATTGGTGGAAATTTTACTCTAACAGAAAAGAAAAACGCGAAAAATAATGTAATTATTATAGCGGAAGAAAAAGATTGTTCAAAATTTATTCCAGAAGATCCAACAAAGTGGTATGGCGTTGACTGCAATGTAAATGCAGATAATTGGCTAACGTTTTATGATTTAAATGCAAAGAAATCTTTTAAATGGAAACGAGGGGCATATGCCCAAAGATTAATTGATAAAGTAAAGCAATTGAATAAAGAGATTGGCAATAAAGATAGAGCAAATATCAAATCTAAACACAGAAGACCCAAAAGGATTCAGGTTGTAAAGATGATTCCAAGAAAAATGGACAAATATATTGCTAATGTTTTTCTACCACTTGTTAAAAAGTGTAAAGCAAATGGTAAAGGATTAGCTATTGACGGGGCTAGCTTTGGATCTAAAATGGGTAATTATTATCAGCAAAATATTCAAAGGATTGTACCTAAGCTTTGTAGACAAATGGGTGTTCCTTGCCTAGAAGTTCCGTCAAGAGGAACGTCTAAAACATGTTCTTCATGCGGAAAAACTGTTACACCTGCGCAGAATAAGAAATTTCATGAGACGGGCGTTTTTGACTGTCCTCATTGTGATAATGTTATGGATGAAGCGTCAAATGCAGCTAAAAATATTGCTCTTTACGCATCCCGTAACGATAACTAAGCTTTTACAACTTGGCAAAAAACGTATCGCGCTGTAGATAGCGTAAAAGTTGTACTCTTATAAATCAGCGGACTGGCCGCCCTAAGCGGCCTTAATTATCCTTCTACAGCTTGGGTGAACGTAACGAGCCGTAGTTATCGTAAAAGTTGTAATTACATAAATCGGCAGGGGGCATTGCGCCCCCTATTTTTTAGAATAAAAATCTATCCCACCAGCCTTGGGCGGCGCCTAGAAAATAAATTCCAACAAGTGTACCCGCAAGAGCGGCTAATTTACGAATAATTCTATTCCTTCTGATGAATCCGTGACATCTGCAACCGCAAGATGCTGGGTCGCAACCATTACACTGGCACTTCTTAAATAAAGGCATAGCTTCTCCTTAGAGATATTCTAGAGTGAAATAAAGTCCATAATCTATTTTACTTCCGATGGATTGAGGACTAGCGCTAACAGCTAGATACCAGTCATGTCGCCTTGCTCTATGAGTAGTACCTTCTTTGGTGAGGAAGTTATAATGACTACCATATTGGCTTATTTCACCGGCAAGCTCTTCAGAAGATGTATTAACACCACTGATTCCGGGGCTTGAAGTAAGGTTCATATCTGGTGGGGGATTTCCAGCAGCCGGATCGAAAGTAAACCAAGCGTGATTATTCAAAGCTGCGTCCACGGGAGACTCTGGATCAGTATTGCTAGCCCTATGAGCCAATGCAATATTTTGAGTAGTTGTGTTTCCAGCGGTCGGGTGAGGGTGTCTCACTTCATAAACCTTGGTTTCTACGCCCACAGCGTGTACATCAATATTATTTCTATTAAAAATTCTCAATTTGCAATTCTGAGTGGCAACTTCTTCAGTATGCTCAAATCTAATATTCAGAGGCGCCCAATAATTAGGAACTTCGTCCAAATCATATGAAGTTGAGCCATTGTTGTGAGTCATAGTGGTTGCTGAACCGTATTTCGTATTTGACAGCTTGTAACCATCTGCGCTCGTTCCGTCTCCATTCGTCACCCAAGTACTATTTTGCCACTGGTCAACGGGAACAGACAAGCCAAAGCTATCACCAAAAAAGCCTAGCCCAGAACCGTCATTGTGTCTTATTAGGTCTGCTTCGCCTACTCCGGCAGCATTAAAACCGTTAGCATGAAAAGTAATTGTTGCCATTTTTAAGTTCTCCTTTAAGAGTTTTTCATATTATTATACACGAAAAGTTTGTTTTTTTATATATTATCTACCACCGAATCCTCCGCCAAGGGCAGAGTCGAACATTTCAAAACCATTCATAAATCCTTGGAAGAATATCGAATCTTCAAATTCATTAATTTGATTTTGAGCATCAGCAAATATCTGTGAGGAAATACCATCTGCCCCTTGGTCTACAGCCGCTGCTCCTCCGCCTCCTAGATTCGTATTAATCTGCAATTCTACCATTTGCTCTGTTGCGTTGGGAACATTTGTTGCACCAATAGCGACATGAGAAATATCATTCTGATAACGGAAGAATAGATCATAACTGTTTGTTGGATCAGGCTCTACAATATTAAAAGTAAAATCTTCGTCTCCGTTTAAATTTGCTGATAATTGAGGAGTAGAAAGTTTAATTATTTTCATATCTAGAGCTTCTTTTGGTTTAGCATCTGTCAAAACTGTATCATCCCCTATCGTACCCTTAATTACATAAGCCGTAAAACCGGTACCCTTTGCCTCATTTTCTGGGTCGTCTACGTGCGGCTGCAACGTCAAGGCGCTAAAAGTGGGTGCGTTTTCTTGGCCTTCAGGCCAAACTATCGTTTCTGGAACTAGGTTTGGACCAGTGTCGTCATAAGCGTTCAAAAAGTCAAATCTACTATATCCAAACCCATGATCCCTTGACGACTTCATTATCAAGTCTGTAACCTGACCAGAAGAGCCTACTTCGGCTATTTCTAAAACCGTTCCACCTCCAGTGCCTCCTTGTACCGTAAGCTGCTCACCGACCGCATACCCAAGACCAAGGTCTGTAACAACAATATCTGGACCACCAACAGATCCAATTTCTATGGTTTCCCCTCGCTGCATGTAGTGAATATTAATATTATTGTTATGACCAATTTGTATACTACTAAAAGCATAGGTAAAAGGTAGTAATTGACCTCTTCTTATAGAGTTAATATTCCAATGTTCTCGCTGCCTCAAAAGTAAACCATATTTATCAGAATCTCCGTAAACATCCCTTCCATTTAAAATTCTTCCAGATGTCTGATCTCTAGTCGTCGGAATTCTAAAATCTACCCCAAATTCTTTCCTATGCACAAAGAACCATCCTGATTCGGAATACTCAAATGGTATTTGTAATAAATCTGAAATGACAGACGCATCTGTGTCTGCATATTCTTTGCCATCTAAAACAAGGCCGCTAGCCATTGTATAAATATCATCTACTATTAATTCTCTACCACCATGAAATCTAGTTTTGTATCCGACGCCTTCATTAAAATGATGCACCACAAGAAATCTAGGGTCGAACAATGTCTGCTCTCTAGGCCACTTTTGATAACATCTCATGTATAAAGAAGTTGTATGAGGCTCTTTATAAGATTGAGATTTAGATAAATCCATAGATCTAATCAATTCTTGCTGAGTAAGCTCATTCCAATAAGGAAGATGTCTGTTTGTAACATTAAATTCAATTGAGTTTTTGGCCCTAAAACTTGCAACAGCACCAATAATTCCGATACCGCCAGCAGCTTGCGGCTCACCGGCAATATCAGGATGATACCAGCTTGAATTATCTCCAGCGCCCCAGCTCCACCATAAGTATGGATAGCCTTCAGCAGTACCGTTTTTTATCTCGTCTAAAAACTGTTTTGGGATGTCTTTGGCGTATTTAAGTCCATATTCACCAATCAAAGTCTCTTTGTTTAAACTTGCAGCATAGAGATGACCTTGGTCGGGAGAAGCGTTTCTAAATGTAGCCCAAGCTGATACAGGGGTATAGAACCCTTTTATAGTTTCAAATAATCTTTTTTGCTCAGAGTTTGGGTAAAGCGCACTACGAGTTTTATCTACATCTTCATAAACTCGATCATACACAAGAAGTCCTTGAGGATTTTTTGCTTGATATGCGTCTGGAGTAGCACTACTCAGGTGAGAATAAAGCTCTCTAGACAAAGGTCTAAATTGTAAAACATTCCATCTGTTTGGCTCTAAATCCCAAGCTGAATCCACCACGCCGCTAGTGACGTATTGATCAGCAGCGTGTGCAGGTTTTTCATAAGCCCAAGAAAATCTTCTTTGATGTCTAAAAAATCCTGTTGCAAAAATTTGCTCCAGCTTAGTGTCTAGCGTTTCTTGAGAGCCGGTCATCCATTTTGGATCAAACACAGATATGGAAGATATAGGCGACCCCCATTTCCCACTTGGAGAAGCGTTTGTAGCTATATCAGCAGGAAGATGATTCAAAAGTGAACTTTGTATTGAGCCATCTGAAGATTCATTTTGCTTGAACATACCTAAATTTTGATGACCGTCTATTCCTTGACCAAGAAACCCTGATACATCATTAATATTATCTAAAAGCGTTCCATATCCAGCCGGTGTCATAAATGGAAGCTGATCAGAAGTTGAGGTTTGTTTATCCTCAAAATCGTAAGCAACTGAAATAAACGATTCTTGGTATGACATATCCGTACCGCCCAGTGACTTAGCTTTGATAACCTTGTCAATCAAATCTTGTGTTTTGTATCCATCTGGAAATACGCAACCGAAGAAACAATAGGTATTTCTGACTTCATTTTCGTAGTTTTTATCTTCAACGTCAAATGAATATACAGTGTTTGATAGGGCGTTTCCATTATAACCTTCAGAATATCCACGATAAAATGTACTAGATTCACCGTCTATAAACTTATTAGGCAAGTAAGTTGTTCTAAGGCCACCCATATTACCTGCCATAAAATCCCAAGACGTAACTTGATAGTATTCATTGTGTACTTGGGACTTTTCTATAAATGAAGAATCGTATCTATTTTTATTGTCTGGGTGTATCCTCGCTCTATCGTAATACTCTGCATAAAAACCCTTTTCTATATCGTCAATGTCTATATCTTCATCAGCCTTGTTTTTAAACAAGAACTGAATATTTGTCATAAGATAAGTGAAATTCCACTGAGGGTCTATTGGTGTTAAGATCTCTTCTACCGGTTGACCCGCCCCAGCTAAAACAAACCAAACACCTTCTATTCTATTAAGAATAACGTATTGACCTCTTGCATAGCCAACATTGCTTAAATTAGCAACTTTTACTTGAGATTTAGCGTAGTTGTTTGGCTCTCTATGATGCTCGTAAAGATCGTAATTTGGCGCCCATTGAAGCGGGTTCCCATGTTGCATGTGCAAGGGAATGGCAGAACCTCTAATTATTTCCTGTCCATATTCAGGGTCTAATATCTCCTCTACACTTCTCTCTTCAAGAAAAGAAATATCGAGGGCTTCAGCAGCGGGAAGATCTGTAGATAGGACAGCAACCATTTGCGGGCTGCCGGATTCCCATTTGCCAAGAAATTCTGTATATTGTAAATCTACCTCACCGGCAACTTCATTGTGCGGATCTTGCGGATTAGTTATGTTATAATAAGATCCAGAATTTTGTGTTACAAATTGACCTGTATCGTAGAAAGACCTCTGTCCAACATAATTGAGGTTTTTTAGGGTTATCCTTCTCTCAGACTGCTTTTGGTCAGCAGCAGAAAAGAAATACATATCAAATTCAACCCATTCCTTTTTCTCGCCGCTTGTGGTCAGTGTGTTCACACCGCTTGTAGCATCTATGGATAAATTAGTAAAACCAATTTCTCCGCTCCAGCTAATATGCCCATCTTTACTAGACATAATGTCGCTGAAAAATTCATTTCTAATTTTATCAATTTTTCTGAGCGTGCCGGTGTCAGATATCCTATCGTTTAAATCATTACTCATAGCGACTAGCCGTCCCGTAAAACTATCGCCGTATAATTCAACTCCTCTAAATTCGTCAATACCTATATCGGTGTGTTTATAAGTCGATATACCTTTATCAACCTCTTGGTAGAGATCTTTAAATTCCCAGTTAGCAAATTTTTTAAACGTCTCATAATATCCAGTTTTAGCTTTGTTTCTCCAAGGGTACACATTTAGTACTCCACCCTCGTTGGTGCGCATAATTTTATTAAATGATTTTCCGGCTAAATATTCCTTGTTTAAAATTTCTCCGTCACCCCCAGACGGTTGCGGGCCATGCATAATCACAATATTCTCAGTTTGATTACACCATTCAAGAAGCCCACTTGCCGTAAAATTAGATAGTCCAAGTTTTTCCATAGTTTTATTCTTCGTAACTATGGTATGATATTCTACATTCTTATCATTTACAGAATGTCCTTGAAATAAAGTAGCTGTATTGTAAGCCATAATTTCCTCCTAAAACCTCGTTCTTTTTTGTATAGCTGATTTTGGGTTATAATCAACACTTGGCATAAACGGATTGTAGACCGAATTATCAAACCCTATAAATATATTATTCAAACTGTCACCAGCCGTCCTCTGTCTTTTTAAATTCAAATCATTAAAGCTATCAACATTATCTTCCGCTTGCTCCAAGTAGCCTTCGTGCTGAAGAGCTACAGCGGAGTAAAATTCTCTTTTCTCTTTAAGCTCTATAGATTGAGACTCGACTCCAGATTCTAAGACCTCAAAATCCTGCTCATCGGCACTAAAGACTAAATTAGTATACACAGTATTTTTAGATTCAAGGCTATTTGCCTTTTGTGACATAAAATTGTCAAAATTTTCTTGGAGTTTTTGCGCAGCGTCTCCAGCGCTAAAGTTTTCGGTATAGTTTCTAGACTTTGAAATACCTTTTCTCATTAAAGCATTTCTTTCATCGACTTGCTTTTGTCTATCTCTGGTTAATTTACCAAACGCTTCTTCTTGACTTTTTCTTAGTTTTCCAAAGCTATTAGCATAAAGATCCATAGATATAGTTGTCTTTATAGACTCTGAAATTGACACAGCTATAGATGTGACAAGTGGACCTGAATCTAATAGAGCTTTACCTATATTTAAACCAAATGGCGCATCTGGGATAGTAAAGCTACCTCCTTCCGCGAATAACAATAAACCATTAGAAGCGTTAGCCTTAAATAAGGCCGCCGTACTCATATCTTCATATCCACCGTAATTCCAAGGAGCCAAAGCCTCGTCCTTAATAAATTCTACCTTACCGCCAATGTTTGGGAATCCACCAGTAAGTGGACTTTCGCTATCGCCACTAATTGATCCAGCGGATATCCAAGGTCCGTATGTTCTTTCCATAGACATCATGGGTAAAACAACCATGTCTGGATAAACAGGAGATGGCGCCTGACTAGCCATTTTCATTTCTGGATTAGCTAGACCAAATGCATTTTGAGGTTTTTCTCCAATTCTTAGTTTAATCTTGTTAACTTCGCTTATGAATGTAGCGGGAGGTGGAGTCATTAATGAAGGTACATACTTAATGGTATCTTTATGTAAAAAGCTAGCAGTAAAAATAGGAGAATTTTGACCCTTTGCATTTTCAAGATAAAAAGCATCTACATTTGTAGATATGGCACCCGGAAGAGTAATCAAAGCATAAACATGGTCAGAACCTAAATGCTTATCTTCTGTTAAAATATTTCTAGGAGGATCTCCAAGAGTATAGCCAAGATTAGGCAATGAATTTCCAAATTTGTCAAAAAATGGAACTCTTTGAAAGTCAAAGAAAGCGCCATACCTTTTTCTCGCAAGCTTATTGCCTTTGTATCCACCCTGCTTATCTCTCCAATCCTGAGTATTATCTTCGTCTTCCTTAGACAAATCAGGATTATAAGCAGAATTACTATCATAAAAATCTCTACATCCGGGATGAAATACATTTAATATAGGAGATTTAATCTCGACCCTCATTTCTTCTTCTTGCTTCATATCAAAGCCATTAAAATTTTCAGGCCAAATATAATCTTCTCCAAATATCTTAATCCCCTTTTTTTCAAGCCCCTCCTCTATAACAATTTTAGGAGGCATATATAGCCTTTCTTCAACATCGCATCTGATAAATGCTACAGCTGATCGCTTGTCCCTCTGAATCCGAGCGGCTTGATCAGGAGGATATAGGTTTAAAAGATCGTATTCCCCAAGATTATCGGTCTCGTTTATAAAATCTGGGACTCTTCCTTTGGCGGTTTGAATTTCTTGAATAATATCTTCAGATGAAATTTTTTCAAAATTATAAAATTGACTATTATCAACTCTCACAAATGGAGATATTCTACCGCCCGTTACAAACTTTGATGGCTCTTTGGGACACAGCGCTAAATCCGTATACGAATTTTTAGAAGTATGTAAACTCCAATCAAAGAAACCGCCTTGAGGTTCTGGCTTGTAATTATATTCCCAAAAGCCGTCAAACAGGTTATAACTACATCTCAATGCGCCATCTCTATACCTAAATTTCATTCTTTCTTTTGGCGTAATCTCGTCAAGATAATGATGATATATTTCATTGTCCATTTCGTGAATATCTAAAGGTTCTTGACCGTAATCACTCAGGTATTTAAACCAGCTAGCACCACTTGCTACTGGAGAAAATCCAAACGGGCCGGAGTCTACATAAGAACCGTTACCAGCAACCAATCCTGTTGGGCTAATAAACATTTTGTAATTTAGATTTGATTTCTTTGGTATTTTTACCAAAAACTTTTTACCTAGATTGTCTGCTGCTTTTTTAAGAAAATTGTAAACCTTTTGAGCATTTTTCATGGCGGCTAGAGATTTTACTTTAGATTCAGTGAATGATGTAATATTCCTACTACGCCAATCATCAATAGCATTTATTTCAGCTCTTTTTGGGTCAGATCTACTATTTTTAAGATCTTGTATAACCGCAGATACGTTCATGACTTCTTTTTTGATTGCCTCTCTTATGGTTCTAGGTTTATCTTTATAACCAGATTCAGAACTAAGTATCCCTCCAAAATTTTCACCATTTCCAGAGAGGCCGTACTTTCTTCTTATATCCGAGAGTAATTTTCTTTTGAGCTTATCATAGTCTCCACCAAAGTTTTCTTCTAAGTCTTTCCTGTAAACCGCTAATGGGTCTTTATCTACTTCCGCTTGTAACTTGTTTCTTCTGGTGGCTAAACTTTGGAAAGTTTTACCAATATCTACATATCCGCCACCCTCAACACCAAGCGCTTGTAATCTTTTGTAATATAAAGGGTATCCATACGGAGGGGAGCATGGAGATGCTGGCAAACCCTCGTCGTTCATGTAAGGTTTATCAGAATTGAAAACACATCTTGGCACAATAACGGAAACTCTAGGATTGTTTCCAACCTGCTTATTGAAAGTAAGTTCATCGGAAGAATCTCTAAGAATATTTTCTAGAGATGCATACATTGCCTGTCCACCCTCTGGACTTTCTTCGATTTCTATGTATCTCTCACTATAGAATTTTAAAAACTGCCTCCAAGCATCATACGATATTGATACTGCCCTTAGCTCCGCTTCTGTCGTCACATAGTAATTCCCTACACCAACAGCGTCTAGACCCGTAGTATCTAGCATAATCTGTTGATAGGCACCAAAGCCCACCGGGATTGTAACGGCATTTTTACCAAGAAATCCATAAAATGGTAGTATTTGTTGCTTTAAAGACGTTTCAAGGCTCCACTGTTCAGACATAGCTTGAAGGTACTTGTTGTCAAGATTAGCCTTATATTTTATAAATTCATTTTTTGCTCTATCTTTATTCGCTGAGAAAGCAACCATATCAACTTTTTGGGCGCCAGCTATGAATCTATCAGTAGTTTCATTAGATAGATTAAACCCAACATTTTGATTTTCTAAAACAATACCCCTTTTTTCTAGGGAGTCGATATAGTCTTTAACAGCTCCATATTTTGGTTGCTTTGTTTTGTCAACAGCATCAACTCTGATAATACCAGTTATAATTTCGGAATATTTCTCCTGCTCCATTTTCTTCTGATTGTAATTATATAAAAATAAAGTTGCCGGAGAGTCTATAATAGGCAGTAATGAAATGTAATAATCATGACTAATAGCGTCTGTTATTTCTTTTATAAAAGAAAGCAAATCCATCTGATTATATTCTAAAAAATAACCTATTGGAATTTTATCTACTGGTAGACCACTAAGATCAACAATATATTTATATCCTCTGAAATCTATAGGGCCGCCGAAACCAGCGTTTTCGTATTCATCTGGCATGAGACCATTATAAGAGAATAAAGCTTCTAGTGCTTGATAAACTCTATAAAATGGAATACCCTGTTCACATCTTCTAGAAAAACCCTGCCCAGTAATAGGAAACCATTCTGGAGTCATAAAATAAGGAGGCGTATCTGGTATATTTATATCGCTCGGTTTTAGAAAAGTAGAGGGTGAGAAATTGTACATATCTATACCGGAAGCAAAAATATGATCGTTCTCTTTATTAAATAAAGAAGAAAGAAAGTTTCCGGTTGCTGGAACTCTATTTGGGTTAGTGTCTCCAGCAAATATAAAACCTTCCTCTTTTACCTTGTTGTACTTAATTCCACCAAGAACACCAAACAATGGATTCTTCTGATCGCTTTCAGGTGGTAGAAACGGCCTATCGTCTCTGTATAATTCTGTTGTAGTTAGATATCTAGTATTATTTTCAATAAGGCGCTTTTTTAATGTTTCAGATGGATCATACTCAAGAAATCCATATACATTAATCATATTCTTATTGTTAAAAGTGGTCTCTTGATAATCGTTAAGAATAAGTGTAACGTTGCTTAGAATTTCTCTTGGGTCCGATACTGAAACGCGAAATGTGTTAGAAGTTCCTCTAGAATGATTTATACTATTAAGAATACCTCCAAATACAAAGTGGTCCCATCCTCTCTCTACGTCTGCAAAAAGATTTATATGTCTAGCACCTCTATATTGACCATCCGAATAATTATCTTCAGAAAAACTATTGTTATTTATAACTGTATATTGATCTTCTTTCTCATATACATCTTGATCATTAAGGTTAGGGCCGATTACTTCTCCGAAACTGTTCACATCTCCTGAGTAAATGGGGATATATTGATATTTTTCTAATTTTTCTATTTTTTCGTATATCGGGAATTTACTACCTTTTTCTTTCGGTAGCGAGAAAACATCGTATAACTCATAATAAGTCTTTCGCCAAGCCTGTTGGATGTCGGCATAGTTTTTTCCAAACTTAAAGAATACTGGCGCACCGACTATTGGTGGATTAAACTGATCGCCCTGTCCGCTATGGTAAACATCATCACCAGAACCTAGAAATGTACCATCAGCTAAGTTATATTCATCATTAACAAGTTGTACATCGAGGGTCGTGGTGGTGTCACCAAAACCAGCACTAATGTTAAAACTAGATATACTAGCGCCGAGAAATGTTTGCTGTTGAAAACCTTCGTTACCCTTGGTCCATCCCGCAGCGGATATTTTACCTTGGAATCCAGCGGTCAAAACTGGATCAATGTGACCATCGTAAGTCGTTCCAGAAGGCCAAGAAGAACCTAATACACCCGTCGTACTAACTGTGGAGTAGTGATCTTTTTTTAAATCTGCCATTCCTTTTTCCTATTGTTTCTTGTGGTAAGGACTCTGAGGTATAAAATTAAATCCGAATGTGTTTATTACTGGGTTTGTGGCCTGATTCCCATAGTCAGAGAGATAATTAATATAAATACCTTTAAGTGATTTTCTGGGTCTGTTATCAATATAATCATTTTCATTTGGCATATAATATATCATTGGATTAAATTGTCCAACGTCATCATTTTCTAAAACTCCGGGGCCATAAAACTGACCAGATATTGACCAGTCATGTCTTTCTTTTCCTGCTCCTTCGTCTTTTCTTCTAGACCAAACATGGGGCGCATTAGAAAATTCACCACTTTCCTTTTGGTAATGAAATATTCCAGACTCTCTAACTTCGTGAAACGAATAGTCATCCGCATAGCTTGTTTGCAGTGTTCCAGAGCTTTCATATGGAAATTTCTCACCATCAACCAAGTAATCCTTAATTAGACAAGTGCCATGAGGATTATATTCAGGGAATATATGATTTATACCAGATCCATCATGATAGCTATGATCTTGATAAAAGTCGAAAAAGTTAGAGTCTCCAGATGGCAAAAACTGACCGCTGGTAATAACCTTATCTCCTGACCCCAAGTAGTAATACTGTACTTTGTCTTCGTCTAAGCCGCTATTCCTTGTATATTGCTTCATGTGTCTAACTCATACGTCCAAGAAATATTAAAGCTGTATTGACCATTTTTTGGGTTCCAAGTTTCCGATGGTGGCGAGCAGAAATATTTTCTAATCCCCGGCTCGTTTGATGGACTAAGCTCTGTTAATAATTCATGGAGCTGTCCAGCCATTGGTTGAACTATACTTGGTTTTTTTAATAGAAGCGGATTTCTTTTCTTTCCATATGGAACCTTGGTATAATCCAATGTAAGGTTAATAGATACATCTCTTTTGTACTCCGTCCTATTTCCCATATATTGTAAAACTGGGCCGGTTTGCCTACCGATAACTGGAATAGTTGCAAATACGTCTCCGGGATAAGTATCGTTGACTGTAATCTGCTCATTTAGTACGCCGGAAATAATATTAGTTGGTCTATTATCAAATTGCAAACTGTAATTCAAATCTCCAGTCTGCTGATTTGAGCCAATAGTTATAGATTTAGGCTGAGAATTTAATTGAACGGCAACGGCGTTGTTTACTCGTTTAAATACATCGCAACTTAGTCCAAAATTACCACTATTTGTTATTTCATTATATTTTTCAAGCGCACTATGATATGCAGTAAATTGTGACAAAGGATTGTTTGCTTGATACGGATTTTGAGTTGTTTGCTCCAAGCCATATCCACTTGGTGTTATTTGAGACAAACCCTTAATCTGACCATCTAAATTTACATTTATAAACGGGGCGTCAATAGATGATGTAATATTTAAATTAAATGTTTCTAACGCACGGCCACTTGCAACAATCCAAGTTTCTGTGCAGCTATAAGTTCCATCATGTTCGCTATACTGTTCAGTTCTGACATGATTATAGCCTTGATATTGTTCAATTAGATTTAAACATCCACTACCGATAGAATTAGGAATATTTCCATAATTCCCGCTAAGTCCGATAAATGGATTGTCCACTTGTTTAGCTTGAACATATTTCTTTGCTTGCTCCCAAGCCTTCTGTTCTCCATCTGGCCCGTAATGTGTTTTACCAGTTGCGGACAAGTTATGAGTAACTCTGTATGTTCTAGGTAAAAAATAATAAGGTTCATACGCGCTGACTTTTTCAGATTGCTGCTCGTCTACTTCTATAGACCAGCTTTCTGAACACTGCTGTAGGAATAAAGCATTGTATTGATTAATTAATTCAGTTTCTGTCTTTCTCTGATTTTGATCCTCGTACACCGGCAATTCAAGATCATACGCATCCGCAAATCTACTAGTTCCACTTACTTCTATTCCCTCTGTAGACTTAATGTTCAAAAAAGTAGCGTGTAAACCCTCATGATCGACCTTGTTATATTGATCAAGTATAGTGTCAGCTTCTAAGGTTATAGTATATTTACACCTTCCAATGTAATATGTATCATCTTCAAAATCTATAGAAGTGACTCTTGGGTAACAAACTATACTAGCCGCATCGTCTGCCCAGTCTGAAATTTCTAATCTCTGCCCATCCCTGTAAAACAAGGCGCGCAAAGCTTTTTGTTTGAATTGAATAGCTTGATACTCAGCCTCTGAGTTGACAAATTGTATAGGCGGTCTACCTTCGTATGGCGCATCTTTGTGATGACTAACAGTTTCATCAAAAGCGCCATATGGTCCAACAAAGTAACCAACGTTTTGTCCGGGTGAAAGTGCTGGTTCAAATCTAATCTTTCCGGTCAATTCATACGCTTCGTCTCTAGCATATGGCGTACCTCTATCAGAAATCAAAGTACCCTGAAGAGTGATCGAATAAGTAACACCGTAAGCTTTACCAGCTCCATCTTTTTGGATATTTGTAGATATAGTATACACTGGAGATGGTCTCAGTGTGCAAATATCTGTATTATTGTAGATAACTCTAACAGGCATTACTTACCCCTTATCCTTAGTTTTAGTTGCTCATTCATTTCTAAATCGTGACCTTCGGTTAAAAAGCCCATAACGCCACTGGAGAATCCATGACCAGAACCCAATAATTGGAACAGATTACCACTTGCTGAATATGCGTTTTCTGTAACAAATCCTATACTATTATACACGATTGCGCTGTCTGCCCCAAGAATTGACACGGGCATAATTGCACTAGCCTCAACTGGTTTCCCCTTGGTTATGAGCCTGAGTGTATCCTCGTCCTCTGTTCCAGACAATAATTCGCCAACAGCAGAATGAATATAAGGTCTTTGACCAACAAAACCCTGATCAGAAGGATCATACCCAGAAACCTCTAGGAAAAACTCTCCGTCCATGTTGGCGTAGATAATTCCACTAACCCTATAAGTAAGAGAAGGACCAGTTTCATTCTGATAGAATACGCCAGATAGAATATCCTGCTCTTCGCCAACCTGCAATCCATACAGTCTAGGCGAGATATAACTACCCGGATTTGGGATATTGCTAGGCTGTTTTCTCAACATTGCGTCATAAGTATATGCTGCGCCAGCTCCAGAAGCAGCAGTAGAAATATGATTTCCGCTAGTTGGGAATTGGTGATTAATAGCACCTACAGCAGATGTGTAGTCGCTGTCGCCACGTTTAGCTCTATCAATCGAAACTGAATATCCAAAGAAATCATTTTCAGTACCACTACTAGTTGGAGAACCTTGTTTTCTTTGTTCGTACCCCTGAGATACAATTTTTTGTGCAAATTCCCAATTCTTAGATTGATCCAAAATGTTTCTATTCAAGTGCCTAAAGGTGTACGCAGCGCCATGATTAAGAATCATTGTACCACTTTGATTGTCAAACGTGTCAACTCTTGTTCCAGAGGGACCAAGGTCATAGAATTTGTGATCAGGAATTTCAAATGACGAAGTAAATTCTTTTCTCAAAAAGGCTGAAGTTCCGCTATAAACATGATCGTGAACAACCTCAAAATCATGACAAGGAGCGCCAACTATCAAGAAGTCAGAATCGACGGAAACAGAATGTCCAAACATGTCACCTCTATAGGCGTGATCAAGAGCAAAATCGTCAGACAATCCATGATTACCTTTAATAGCTGTAACGTCACCGCTAGTTGCGTCATCTATACCAATGTTTAAACTTTCTGTAGGTTTAATTTTCTGCTTAAATTCCCAAGGTAGGAATTGAGACACAGAATTAGTGCCTCTTCCAGTTCTTTCGTAATAGAATACTGCTCCAGCTCCACCTCTACCGCTTAACTTCAATGTAGAATCAAGATTGTTTTGATCGTAAGAATCAAGTACTCCCGACCAAGTTACCACGTCTGAATTATTGAAGGCATTGAATGGAGTACCAACAACTAGCTTGTTTTCATGAATATCTAGAGACCAACCGAATAGATCTCCAACATAGCCAGATTCGAGAGCTTCAAAGTCAATATAGTCATAGCCTTTTTGCTCCATGAATTTAGAAATACCACCCTTGATATTTGTATCTACATAATGATCAATATCACCCTTTTCTGGATTATAGAAGTTGCCACTGAATCTTGGATAAGTTCCAAATTCGGTCATAACATCTTCGCCAAACCTCTCAATCTCTTGCTTGATCTTAGCAGCTTCTTTGGGCGTAAATCTTCTATATACATCGTTTAAAACATAGGTATCTTCTTGATCTGTGTATAAGTCTAATTGACCGGCATTTCCATTTAGACCAAATCTATCTACTAGATATTGATTACCTGAAGCAGCGAATAATTTAGCTGGACTTCCTTTTTCCGGTGCGCAACTTCTGCTTGAATTCAAACAAAGTGCCTTTAGCTGATGGTTGCTCTTTGCTAGAGTAACTAAGAACATTCTCAGGTGTTGCAGGATAAAGACTTCTGATCAATCTAACATTTGGATCTTCAAACTTACTTCTGTACTGATGGTTAAATCCTTGAACCATAGAGGAGTCTGTAATCAGAACAATTCTTGATCTTCTAGCGCCAACGTCGAAGTTAGTAAAGTGTTCAAGCTCGTCAGCAACAATAACTGGACCGTCTTCAACATCTAAATCTTTACTTAGCTCATCGCATATATCAGCGTTAGGATTACAGTACTTGACGTGGTTAGTTGAAATAGGTCTAAACTTAGGAGGTACTTCAATAATTCTTTCAGGAGTTGACCAAGGCACACCAGAACATTCAGTGATGTATATTTTCTTTTCTCTTTTTCTAGTGTTGGTAATTAATTCTTCTTCTATTGGGAGAAGATACCCAGAGACAGCCAACACTCTTGGCGTAAGAGGTAAAGCACCATTTAAATCTTCATTCTTGATTATTCTCCATTCGTTTGTATCAAAAGAGAACGATATTGATTCTTTGCCGTCTTTCACTCTAACGTCGAAGAATGTTTGACTTGGAGCAAAAGTATTTGTTTTTCCAAGATATTTACTAGCGGCTTCACCAGCAAAAGAACCTTCTCCGTCTGGTTCTGGAGATGGAATCGCGGTATTAACATCCAAATCCATAGATATTCGATACTTTTCTTGATCGCTTTCTGAAACCCATTTAACAAAGATTCTATAACCAGAGTTTGCTATAGCTGGGAAGGTTATGTTAGATTGACCATCTATCCTCCATAGAGTATCTGGAGTTGACCAAAATGTTTCGTAGATAGGATCATTAAACGTAATAACCTTAGAGCTATCCTCGTGTACGCGAATTGGTATATAAGCGTATTCATTATAACCGTCCCCAAATGGATCAAATTCATTTAGATCAAGACTTATCGGACTAGCCGCTTCAGGAATCATTGAAAGTTTGTCAATTTTTGTTGGCTTATTAATTGTAGATCCAAACCAAGTATATCCTTCTGGACAACCTTTTATTACATCATTTTCTTTGTTTAGAATTTGATTTCTATCTTCTTCTGGTAGGCCGTCGTTAATTGGGCAGCAGTCTGTAAGATTAGAATCTTTAACAACGTCTGTAAACTGAACATAGTACTTACCTTCGCTTTCTACATGGTAAGGCTTAGTTTTTAGTCCGAGTTTATCGCATGTAAGAGAAATTGCATGAGCAGAACTTTGCTTTCTGTCGTAAGTCATGACTATTTTCTTGTCTCCAAGATTTAGCCACTTTTTAACAGTACCAACTATATTATCTGGCATTTCTTGAACTGGATTAGCTATCCACAACAAACTAACATTTTCTGGAATGATCGTGTCTGATTTAAGCTCCACGTCTGTTGTTATTACGTGTCCTTGGTTTTCTAAGGCTCTTTTTATGACCGAATCTGAGAAAGCGTCTTTAAATGACGTTCTACCAGTCCAGCCACCAAGCTGATATATCTTAGCTCTGTCATTACAAGAAGGCATAACTAAGTTATTATAGAATACAATGTTCTGGTCTTTATTTCTAGGTTCTTTTTCTTGGTTTTGACTAAGACCCATACTCCAAGCATTTTCTGGAACTAGAGACGCAATCAAGTAAACCAAAGATGTTTCCTGTTCAGAGAATTTCTCTTCAGATACAAATGGGCTATCTGGATTTACAATTCTCTTTTCTTTCTTAGATTCTCCAGCGTAATCAGTACCTACACCTTGCAAAAATCCATCTCTTCCGTTTTCTAAAGTTGGATTAGCAAAACCAGTTTTCGTAAAGTCATCAAACACTCCATTAACATTATTATTCAAATCTTGTATATTAAATACAACACCTCCAACGTGATCTTTTGCAAACTTGTAACTTGTCCAAGAACTTGTAAATGTCTCTGTTATAATACCAGATAAAGTCGTGGTACATTCTTCATCTTCTCCAGATGCGGCGGGAATAATTCTGGCCTTCTGTGGCGAGTATTCTGCTGCGGTCAAGACAGGGGTAATTTCTTGGTCAGGTCTAACAACATATGGCTTAACAATTTCTGGGTAGAAATCACATTGCTGTCCCGGATTCTCGGTGTCAAAATGGAACGCCCAGTTCTCATAGTATTCAACCTGTGTTGCACATTCTGCTTCCCACTCGGATCTTAGGTCGCCCATGTGCTGAATAGGCGGTATACACCTGTCGTATTTCTTAGGATCGCAAGGCGAGTAAATCTTTAAGTCTTCAAGCCCAAGGTCAGATAGGTCAATTCTAATATCTGCGACACCACTAGCATACATGTTTTCTCTAATCGCGTCAGAATTATGGACATATTGCGGAAGATGGGCTGGCGTTACGTTGTATTTATTTTCTAAGACTTGATCGGCTGGGACACCTTGGTATAAAGATTCTTCTTTATTCCTAGCCGGAACAATTCTCATTCTACATCCTAGCTTATTCAAAATCTTATTTATGATTTTATTAGATTCTTGATAAAGTCTGTTTTCTTTCCAAACCGGATCGTTTCCAACTAGAACCAAAGTTCTATCACCAAGGGCCAACCAAGACTTGATGTTATCTATAATTTCATCACTAGCCGCATCAATTTCTGGAGTAATAATATAGGCCAATCCAGCATCGGTTGGTATTTCGATATCAGAAAATTCCGTTCTTTCAAATGCGTGTCCGTCAGCAGCATGGAAGCCAGCTAGCTGTTCATAGTAATCCGACATGCCCGGAATGTCTCTGTGAGTAGATCTATCTAGATTACCAAATTTATAAAATTCAACCACCTTGTTGTGTGGATGGAATGTTCTAGATTCAAAGACTCTGACGGCGCCAGCATTTGTATAAGATGCCCAAGTATTATTTTCTGGATAGAAAGCTCTGTTTGTCACGCCCCCGTACCAAACGTTCAAGTCGTCAAACTCATTAAACGAGTCCGTAGGCGCACCAAACGCGACAGTTCGTCCATCTTCGCTAACAGCGGTGCTATAACCAAGCCTTGAGGTTCCAGCAAACTCTTCTGCTATAAAGCCCCAAGTTCCAGTGTACTTAATATCTGTGTAATCATATTTAAATATCTTTTTATACAAATTTATATTCTTATTTTTTCTAAGTAAGAATTTATTTTCTTTACTTAGATCGTGGTAGACAGATTCAGATACATCTCTTTTACCAGAAGTAGTTATTAAAAGATTATATCTATCAATATGTGACTGTAAATCATTTCCATATACGTCATGAGTTTCTGTCAACCAGTCATACAATACATTGTACATAGTATTGTTAGCGGTTGCGCTTCTCTCGTAAATTTGGCAAGCTTCGGCAGAATAAGGTGCGCCAACAGAAATAATTTCACCGTTTTCACTGATAGAAACAGCATGTCCATATCTATCATCTGGATCATTTTGCTGGTAGAGCAAGTAGTCTCCATCGAAAGAATCGGAGTCAAAACTCTCAGTAGGCGAAACAAATTCTTGTACGAAGTTCCAAGATCCAGATTCTTTCTCGAATATGTAAACTCTACCCCCAGAATCCGGTGGGATCTGGAACTGTGCGGAGTCGTCTCTAGCGTATTCCTGACCAACGGCAGTTGTAATATAATTTAACTTATCCCTAGATATAAGATTACCAGTAGACATAGTGTTTTCAATTAGATTGACAGAAGCAGCATCCCACTGGAAACTGTCACTGAAAATCTTGTTGACATAACCAGCTCTCGCCGTATCTGTTTCAAGATTAGCTACACCACTAGCCGCAGAGTAATCCTCGTAGAAATCTACAAAACCATCTAATATGTCTTCATAAGATGACTTGTTGTTTGTGGAGAATGTGTCATCGCCAAAGACACCGAGAATAGGAGGAATACCGCTGTATATTGTGTCAACATAAGGGAAAATTTCAAAGAACTTGTCTTTGATTTTATCTAATCCCTCTGCAACTAGATCATCATCGGGTCGTAGAGCATCTGTTAAGTCGTTAATATAGACATGATTAAACCAAGATGGCGCTCTACCACGGTTATCTCTACCATTTGGTACGAATGGAAGATCGTCAATTTCATCGCTATTATAAATTTGACAAATCAAAAGTTGTAAGTCAATTTCTGGCTGCCAGATGTCAGGATCTGTACCCCAAGGTTTTGCAAAATATTTATATAAAATATTATACTTAGCTGCGGCATTTCTGATATTAGCCATTTTATCGAGATTAAATTCAAATTTATCTGTAAACACAGTCATAAGAACTGGTATTCCAGATGTGACAATTTCTGGGAATTGCCTTGTCCATTTAGCCCCCGGCGCACCAACGATTATCGTTTCTTTTTCGCCGCTTTTAGCGATGTCTATAGAATGACCAAACTCTCTACCCTCTTGGCCGACAGCCCACTTCTTACCTCCGATTGAGAAATCGCCAAAGTTGATCAGCGTACCGATCTCTCTAACAACATAATCTCTTCTGAAATTTTCTGGAAGCATGAGTTTTTCTTCTAGATGCCAGTCTGCTTTTCTTCCAGCAACATCGTCTTGCCTTCTATACAAGAAAATTGCTCCAGCATCATCTACAAGATCTCCATCTTGGTCAGATATTTTATGGAATGGCGCGCTAATTGCCATTAGATCTTCTTTAACGCAAACAGCTTTTCCGTACTTGTCGCCCTCTTGCCTTCCAGAGTCTATTTGGAATTGCGAAGTAATTGAAATATCACCACTCAAGAATGGGTAATCTCCAATTAACTTAATGCCAGAGAAGTTTAATGTTTGTTGATCTTGATCGCCAATAGTTCCGGGTCCGCATATACCATACTCCCACTCCTCCCACTTGTAAGGAACTGGAATTGGCGTTGTGTCGCCAGTTTTTACATACATAGAAACATTATATGGTCTTCCGGGCTTCAAGCCTGTATACTTCCTAATCCCGTAGTATTGATCTTCATATCCGGCTTCTAGATTGGTGTAAGTTTCTGTAGCTCTGAATATACCTCCATCGTTACATTCGGCAGATCTCCATATAACATCGTCAGATGTAACCTCTTTGTCAAAGGCTTTATCTGGACTGTCGCTGTCACAATCCCCATAACCAAATAAGTCTACACCTCTTATTTCATCATTAGCTGGTAGCAAGAAAAAGCTTTCGTCGTCTAATTCTGTTGACACTCCGTAGTTTTGACCATCCCAAAATACGTAATAAGATCCGGGAACATTATCAGACGAAACATCTTTAACGCCGTAGTTACCCAAGAACAAGTCTAGCTGCTTGTTTAGTTCCACTGGTTCCGGTAAAGCGTCTATCATCAGAGGCATAGAACCAGAAGCTATCTTATCCGCGTCGTCAACCTTTAGTGATATAGGTAGCGTTGAATTTGTAAATCTATCAACAACGTTAGCTCTACCTAAAGTAGAAATTGTCATAGTGGCGGTACTAGGATCTACTCTTTCTTTCTCCGTCACTTGCAATAAGAAAATCGGCATGGAATCTTGAACGGCCCCATCAGTCAATGATCCATCATGACTAAACGTAAACAACCCTACGTTTTGATTATTTCGTAATTCTACTTGATTGTTAGCAATGGATAATGGCAAGTTGCCGGTGGAAGGAAGCCATCCGTCAGTGAGCATTTTAAACTGACCAGACATAGGTGTTATCGTTGGAGGCTCTGAACCAGCCGTTACGAGATAAAAACCTAAGTTTCCGTTACCTACTACAAACTCCTCGTAGTCTATACTGCCATAAGATGTTATGCCGTCATTGTTGCTGATAGTTTCTGAATTTTTAGTTAGTAATGGGAATATATCATTTGCTGGGAAGTTACCAGAAGTTAGTAGTAGGCATGTTCCACTTGACTCGAAAGGTATCATTCCACTTGTCAAAAGCTGCAAACCGCTAGAGAACACAGTATCCAGAACACTAGATGTATACATATCAAGAGCAATTGTTTCCACGATGTTGCCGCTTGAAACAAATGGTAATGTTCCACTAGATGTATCGGGTTTCACCCAAGCGTCTTCAGCTCTAACATGAGTTGTATGAATATTTAGATTAGAATTAAATGCAGATCCAGAAGGGAACACTAAATCGTATTGAACGAACATATCGTCAACGTCTTTAGAGTAAAATCTCTCTTTAAATTCTTGAGACTGTGGCTCTTTTGGGAACAGCGACCATTGCTCTGAGTCGTCACACCAATCGCCGTATGTGAATGTACTATCCAATCTGATCAAACAGCTGGAGGGTTGTAAGAAATGAGAGTGTCTGTTAATCAGACCCCAGTTTGGCTCATCTGAATTCCAATAAGGCTCTTTGTTTTTTGTATACAAACTTACAATAAGTTTTGGGCCTTCTTCTCCACATTCCCAAGTCATGTCACCGCTAGATATATGGTCAATAACGGTTTCTACAACCAGTGCTTTTTCTGCAAAGTCGTAGCCCCTTGGAAGACTTTTGGAGATTCTTTTGTACGTTGAATAGAATTCAGAATCTGTATCAGATAAATAAAATCTTAGGAAATCATTTTCTATTTGAGTGTGGTAAGCAACGCCAGAATTTATACTTGATGGTAGAGCAATATTTGTAGAATCAATGTAAGACGTTCCGTTATAGTCCAGCGTGAAATTAATGTAGTCTCTACCAGTTCTCTTTCCGTTAGCTCCGTTCAAAGAGTCATAATTAAAATTAAATTCACAAGACCTAAACGCTCCTAAATACCAATCATGAGCTGTGTTTTCATCAACATATGACCACAAATCAAAATCATCATTCTCATAAGATTCTCCCGGATTGAAGAATTTCATCCTTTGATTTCTAAAGAAGTCTTCGACACTGATTTGATTGAACGTTAATTCATTGCCAGAGCTAACAATGTTACACCCGCTGGATAACTCCATGTAGTCTTGATTGATAGCAGTTGAGAATCCAGCATCGCACAGTATCATATTTGCGCCAGAGATAGCGCTTCCGCCGTAACCGAATCTTAAATTAGAATAGATAGACGATATGTCTGTAGAATTACTTGTGGCTCTTAATAAGTCTTGATCTTGCAATTCATTGTCAGTATAAAGTCTTAATTTTTTATCTGCATTTTCGCTGTATGTAACGAGAACGGATAGGGGGTATTGATAGCCACTATAAGGTGTTGGATCTGTTATTACCTGTTGATTTCCAGAAGCAAATAGATAGCCGCCAGAAAATCCTACCATTAGCCCGGTCAAACTAGGCGTAGCGGTTGTACTAAAGAGAGTGCTAAATTCGTATAGGTTCCCTTCCACTCCGCTCATATTTACATCTGGTATAAATCTTACATAGAGGCAGGCACCGCTAACAGCATTAAAATCTGTGTAAAGGATTTCATCTCTTCTTCCAACTCTAATTGCTGTGTCATAACCGTCAAATATTTGACCATATAGCGAATTGTTTTCAAAATTAGAAATGCCATTAGATAGAGCAGTCCAGTCCGCTGTTTTGTAGTCGCTTGAGTATCCGGTCAGCAAATTACTAAAGAATGAATCATTATTGAATCTCAAGCCAATATTTCTAATCGTGTCTGGAAGCGTTCCAGCGGACAAGTATTTAGTATATGTTCCAGTTTTATTATAGATATTATGATGAGAAGGTATTGATACGGAGCCTCCGTCATCTGAAATTAAACTCAGATTAAGATGAGCATCTAAAAGATTTGTTTCGAGCCTCTTCTCTTCAAACCCTCTATTAAATTCTCTCATATCAAATGGATGGTTGACAACGCCGTTTCTACCTTTCCATCTTCTAGCGTAATTAAACTTAGCAGTATTTGGAGAACTATATCCTTGAGGAATATTTTCTATTCTCGAAAGAGGTGCGTATCCAGATCCGACATTAAATACATCATCATTTTGCCCTCTTGATGTTGGGTAGAACGAACCCTCAGATCTTCCATCTTGAAGTTTTCTATATTCACCACCCTCAACAACCAATTCCATAGCTGATTGCGGCTTATATCTTACAGCCAATTCCATAGCGGCAATATTAGCACCGCTTGGTAGCGGATAGATATCTAGATAAATATTTTCTAGCAGGGCGCTTAGATTGTATTTCTTAGATTTTCCAAGTTCAACTTTGTCGTCATAGATATAAAGAGGAACTTCATACCACTGGAAGTAATCCTTATCGACTACCGGATATTCAGTAATGAGATGGTGATCACCGCCTACATTATTGGTTTCACTGGTTATAAAATATTGATCTTTATCGGAAGCGGCTTCAGTGAATAATCCAAGATCGTCTATCGGATCGAAACCAGATTCAACTGGAATTGTACCAACAGGAGGATAGAAGTCAAGTTGTTTGTTTATAAAATCTGGTAGGAAATGACCAGAAGCATTTTGAAGGAATCCACCCTTGGCTGGAGTTGAATTTAACAAGCAGTCTTCGCTATAACCTACAACGTCAAGAACATAGTTTCTTGCGTCTGTATTTTTGCTAGCTAAAACTCTTAGAGATATATAGTCAAATTCAAAATAGCCATCTTGATGAGGTACTATTTTTTCCTTAGCGTTCAAAACGCCAACGTCTTTATCAAACCATCTATTAAATATTGACGAGAAAGCGTTGTTATAGTTAAGTACTTCTACTTCGTAGAATGTATCTGTTAAAGCAGGGCCAAATTTAACAATTAACTTTCCAGAGTCGTTAACAACATGATTTGATGTTATATATCTTCCAGAGTCCGAAACAGCTAACATGCTTGTTAATTCTCTTGCGCCTAAGCATGTTTCATTGGAATACTCACCGGCGCTATCTTGCCAGAGCCAACCGCTACCACCAATAACGCCAGATAATGCTGGGTGCAAATTATTGTCATAACTTGAAGAAAGGAAAAGTTTTGGCTTAATAATTCTTTCAATTCTGTTCCCAGTTTCCTGACCAAGAACAGACATATTGATAAACTGCTCTCTATAAGGAACAAGTCTACCACTGTTATATATTTCAATAGCGGAAATTCTCAGGGTTGGATTAAATCCGCTAGCAGCATAAAAATCAATGAATTTTTTATCTGAGGTTGTGTAGTTATTATCACCAGCCCAACCAAAGGTAAACGCACTCGGCGGACCGTATGGACGACCGGGATCTTCTGATTTAACATTAAATGATAGTGTGTATCCACTTGGATCATCAAAACCATACAGAGGATAACCGTCTTGCCACTGATATTTTGCAGTAGGATTTTGTTTAGGTTTTAATGAATAAGTAACATAGCTAAGGTCTCCCTCGTATTGATTGGAGTCGCCTATGAACTGGAAATCTTCATATTGTACAAGTAGATCACCAGAAGCATTTTCAAATTTAATATCTGAGAAGTGGAAAATTGGCGGAAGGTCGCACTCAAAGTTTCTTGTTGGTCCAGAAAGCCTCATTCTTAATCTTGTGTCATGAGTGCTGTATAAAGGTCTTGTCATTTCAAATTTACAAAAACCTTCAAACTCTGTATTAAGAGATGATGCCTGAATGTAGTCAACAGAATCGTTGGTTATTTTTTCTGTATATCTATAGTCACCACCCGTAAAGACACCCTCGTTGATAGAATCAAACAAGATACCCTTTTCTTCTTCAAAGCCAGTGATCACGTCGTTGTCTAGGGCATTTGTCGTAAAGCCTTGCTCGTTTACAAATACATTGTTATCAATGTCGGTGATCGGATAAAGAATTTGATTCTCAGTCCAGTCAACATAATCCCCATGCCACTTGTCTAAATATTTAGATTCAATGGTAGCATTAAAAGTTGGATTAGCATTTATTCTTAAATCTATAGATGTTAGAGCTTTTGGCTGTAGCACCCCAGACATTTTTGGTCTAATGTTATGGTCAACGACTTCCTTTCCTCGCAAGCCCCCGATGCCGAGAATGTTACCATTCCCGAACACCTTTTTCATCTCTTCTTCAATGCTTTTGTGAGTGTAGCCAGCGTGATCGCCAACAATAAAATAATCAGAGGCGTAAACGTCGATTATCTCTTCTGGATTCTCTGTTATAAGATTATTTCTGTTGGATACAGGAACTACAAATCCGCTGCCCGATATGTCATTAGAAGGCGGAACAACATCTACGCCATTATTAACAAATGATTTCACATAGCTAGTATGTGGACGACCCGTATAATAACAAAACTTAATTTGTGCGTCTATTTCACACTCAGAATCTAAAAGTGCGCCACACTCATCTCTATCTTGTAAGATAGTGCAAAATTTGTCAATAGGAACATCAATATATGTACTATCTCTAAATTCTAACTGGAAGTTATTTCCCTGAGCTTGTACTATATCATAAATATATGTGTCTTGTCTTCTTGCTACTTTTCTGTGATTAGCAAGTTTGAATATTGTATTTCTATCTAATACAGTGTCGTAAACTCTAACTTGATCTAGTATAAGTGGCCTTCTGTTGCCAAAAGAGTCAACATTATTAAAGTTTGATCCAATGTAGCTATACTGTGTGTATCCGTCTTCGCCTCTAGTTTTAATATTGCTATCTTTATCTTTCTGCACTGACTCGCCAGCAAGGTATAGCTGCACATATTTTTGAGTATTGCCATTTCCATCTAGCTCTGGATTTCTATCTACAGCTATAGTAAAATGATAAAGATCGCTTTCTATTCTCTGATTACCCTTTGTTCTAGGTAGTTTGATTTTTATTGTATCAAAAGTCTTTAAATAAGTATTTGGAAAATTACCGTGAGAATAATCAACGACGATATCTTTATCGAATTCACCATCGGTTGTGTTTTCGGAAACAGTAACAGTAATAGAGTGAGTGGCATAGCTTATGATGTGTTTTACTCCATCTGAAATATCACACCAAAAAGCAAATGTCATTTTTTCGTGATCAGTCTTGGCTCCAAGTTTAATACTGTCTGAGCCATTTATCTGATATTGTTTGTATTCGCCAGAATGTTCTATCTGACCACCATCTACAGCTAGATAATTAGCGTATTCAGAATCATACCCCGTCATACTATCAAAGTCATATCTTAAAACTGGATCTAGGATATTTTTTTCTTCTAGGTTATAGACCCTATGTTGATACTGATTGTAATCTGATAAATCGGATGTAGAATTTATAAGAGAGAATGTTGTAGATACAAAATCTGCCCCGGAAGACATGTGAGCAGATATTGTCCTAGTTAGAGATTGAACATCACCTTTCTCTTTAATGTATGGTAAATCTGGTAAATCGTATGTATGAAA